>MDTG01233900.1_pt1 | contig 22230 bp, 26 predicted proteins | sample 811421 | NCBI WGS metagenome assembly MDTG01 (sample SAMN05326645, study PRJNA326480) | marine metagenome | isolation source: seawater | place: Pacific Ocean: South East | collected 2011
TCCTCGTGGCTGTAATAGTCGATGGTCTTGGACGAGGTCTGGCAGATGACCGGAGCGTTCAGCTCCTCTGCCGCCTTCACCATGGCCTTGGTGGTGTTGTAATCGACGAGATTGAAGGCCGCGACGGCATAGCCATTGTCCATGGCGTGCCGCAGCAGAGGTTTCATATTGACTAGTGGCATCTCTTCAGTTCCCTCGTCAGAAAATGGCTCTTCGGCAAAACTCCAGGTGAGCTTCATCTGGTTGAGGCATGGGCTGTTCGCGCCTGCCGGCCGGTAGGTCGAGATTCGCCGTTCTTGCGGAGGAGCGGGGAAGCAGGCTTGTACTGATCGCAGGAGGCGAGAAAAGCGGTTCAAGAAGGGCGCCGCTCCCGCTTTCACCCACTGGTCGGTGGGTTATGCTCGGCCTGCGCCGAACCGCCAGGTCGCATGCAGACCATGCATTCGCGGCGCGCCCATCCGTCCCCAAACCCAGGGCAGGATCGAACGCTGGCACAGACGCTGGAGAGCCGCGTGCTGCTGGAAAACCACTTCTTGCCCGCCGCTGCCTGTTTCTGCAGGGCATCCGCAATCATAAAAAGACGTGAAAGGATCGAGCGACTGACAATCCAATGTCGGCGCTTGCAAGACCGCAGGCTCCCCGCCTAACATCACCTCCATTCCCAAGCTTGCACTGCAATGGGATTGAGGGGGTAGGGTTGAGGTTGGCCGGGCCATCTGTTTGGCGCCTGCTTCTGGGATTAGTTAGCCGATGAAGATACACAACAAAGACGGCATCGAGATGATGGATGTGAAGTCCATCGAGAAAAAGGACGATACCCTGGTCGTGAAAGGCAAGATGATGGGGTCGATGGCGACCACTATTCACATCGGTCCGGAAACCCTGTGGGAAGCGTTCACGATGCTGCCGTGGAAGACCAAACTGGCATTGCCGATGATGCTTCTCAAAGGGCGTAAAGGCCCGGCGGCGAAATAGCTCTTTCCCGCTTGCCACGGCAGTCTTCGCACCTCGCGGGCAGAGGGGCGGGCCGACACAAATATGGCGGCGGTGCAGATCATGCATCGCCGCCATTTTGTCGTCTGCATGGATATGCAGGGTCGGCTATTTGCCGACATGCGGTTCCAGCACCTGCTGCATGCGCAGATCTTCAGGAATCTTGTTCACCCCGATGCGGCGGTCGATTTCCTCATTATACCAATACAGATGCTGCTCGTGATAGCTGAGCATGATGCCCGGCAGCTCGCCCTGTTCGTAAGTGCGCTGGATGCTGCCGAACAGCGACATGTCCTCGTTCAGAACGCTGATCTGGTTTTCGCGCATTCCTTTCCAGAACTGGCGATCTTCCTCGTCATCCTTCTTCCAGCCCATCAGGGTGGTGACCATGATCATCTTGTTCGGGCCTGCGGGCCAGAAATTCTGCCATGAAAAACCAACCGGATCGAGCGCGGTAAATCCATTCGGGAAGAACGGCAGAGCAAACACATGGTCCTTGAAGCGGGTGGTGAAATCATTGCGCGCGGCTTCGTCATTGCCGGCCGAGAAGAACGATTCGCCATCGCGTTTGCGGGTTACGAACCGGGCATGGCCGTTATCGAGCAGCGTGATTGTGAAGCTTTTCGAATCGAGAAAGGGCGCCAGCGATTTCGCGTGCACGGTATTGACGTGATAGATTTCGAGGAAATTGTCGTATGATGTCTTCCAGTTGCAATCCAGTTCAACGATGATCGTGTCCTTCACCACCATCTCGTCGAGCGGGAAATCATCAATCTGGTTTGTCAGCGGTTGCATGAAATCTGCCAACGGCTCGGCATCGTCATCCAGGTTGATGAAGATAAATCCGCGCCATGTTTCGCAGCGTACTTTCAACAGCGGCTTTTCCGCCTTGTCGAGACAGGCGAAATTATGCGCTTCGGGCACCGACTTCAGTTCCCCCTCGGCGGAATAGCCCCATGCGTGATAGGGGCAGACAAATCGCCGAGCCTTGCCGGTGGGTTCTGTTACCAATGCCGCGCCGCGATGCCGGCAGACATTGCGGAACGCACGAACCGTATCGCCTTCGCCGCGGCTGATGATGATGGACAGATCCATCTGTTCAAACAGCTTGTACGATCCGTTTTCAGGCAGTTCGCTGATATGCGCGGCATAAAGCCAGGATTTGTGGAATACATGTTCCATTTCCAGCTGATGGAAAGCTTCGTCATAATACCGGGCCGAAGGCACTTCAGGCAAAGCAGGGAACCCTTCGGGATAGGTTGTGCGCTGGCGTTCGCGCTCCACCTGTTCGTACATCTTTTCGAGAACTTGCTGATCCATGTCTCTGTTATTCCTTTCAAGTCTGCTTTGATGCAAAGTGCTGCGTTCGCGCAGCCGCAGTTTACCTAGTCTTCGATGCGGTAGGTCGTGATGCGCTGTGTGCGCAATTGTGCCGGGAATTTGTCAGGGCCGATCTTCAGCCTCGTCGGTCAACGGGGGCAGATCGTCGGGATGGGTTGTCCGCTGGGTTTCACGCTCTACCGCGTCGAACAGAACCTTGGTTTCTGCGTTGCCAGTCATATTGTCTCTTCCCAATTTCATCAGGCTATTCCTGCCTGCATTGTAAACTTACCATATGTATTCAAGCATCGCACTAGCTGCAGCTTGACGCACGGTTGAGAGGCCAAACAGCTTCCCCGCGCTCGGGCTGGTCTATACATTATCGAGTCGCGAATTCATAGAAAATGACAAAATTGGGAGATATTCACCGTGGCACTCACACTCACTTATCCGCAAGGCGGCGCACTTGTAACGGGCGGCACAGGTCGCCTTGGCGAAGGCATTGTGCGCCAGTTTGCCAAGGCCGGCGTACCGCAGGTGTTTACCTATATCGGTAGCGAGGAACGGGCGAAGGCGCTCGAATCTGAACTGGTCGATGCCGGACATCAGGTGATCGCTGTCCGGATGGATTCAGAAGATGATGCATCGGTGAATGCCGCGCTTGATTGTGTGGTGGCCGTATATGGTCGGCTGCACACCGTGGCGGTGGGCGCAGGCGTGCCGGTAAGCTTTGCCAAGATCGCGGACTTTCCGATTGAGACGATCGAGAAGTTCTTCGCTGGCGATGCAATGGGGTATTTCCGACTGTTCAAGGCGGCCATTGCGATCATGCGCAAGACAGGCGGCGGCTCGATTGTCGGGTGCAGCACCGTGGCGACCAAGCGCGTGATCGAGTTTGACGGGATCTCGCCATTTTCCAAGGGCTCGCTGGATGCGCTGGTGCGCCAGCTGGCATTTGAAGAGGCGGAAAACAATATTCGCGTTAATGCAGTTGCGATCGGCTGGATCGACCGGATGACGGTGGAGCAGGCGCGCGAATTCGTGCCTGCCGGGCGCCCGGAAAAGTTCGAAACCCAGATGGATATGACCCGCGCCATCCTCGATCAGATGGAAGGGCTGGTGCGGTTCCATCGCCCCGGTACGCTGGAAGAGGGCGGCAATCTGGTGGCTTTTCTGGCTTCCGATCAGGCATCTTTCTTGACTGGTCAGATTATCGATTTCGATGGCGGGGCAACGCTTTAGGCAGGGCCCTAGAGAGCTCGGCCACGCTCAGTCGGCATGATTGCGGGGGCGATGCCGGTTTAGCGAACGCAGTCGCAGCCCGTCCGTAGAAGCGGCAAAGGCGCTGTGTGTCGCAATCTCAGCGCATGATCCGGCGCCCACGTTCACTGCCTTTAAGCTGCTATTGGATCCCCTGCCCGATGCAATGGAACAGATGCTCGGTGACAGTTCCGGTTGCAAGCTCGCGCGCGGTCAGCGCAGCTTTTGTGGGAAAGCCGCCGTTGCGCAGGGTCCGCCGGGGTGGCCGCCTTTGGCGACCCAGGCGGCGCGGACAGCCTCAGGATCGGCCAGCATGCCATCGGGCACATTCTGCCGCCAGCTCGATTCTTCGTAGCGGTTGGTTATCCGCCAGCCATCGGGCGTGCGTAAAAACTCATCGCGATACCACAGGCCGACAATGAACATCTCGCCGGTGCCCTTTGCCACCATGGGATTGTGACAGATCGTGCGTCCATACGCGCGGTCCCCATCGATGCGAATCTGGCTGGTGGAAATGATGTGCTGGCAATGGCCAACACCGGCCATGGAGGCAGCAAGAAACGCCTTGGTTTCTTCCAGATTGCCGCGGAAGGGCACCATTTCGCTGTAGTCTATCACCGCGTCCGGGGTGAAGACTTTGTCCAGCGCATCCCAGTCAAAATCGTCGATTGCATGGCAATAATCCACCAGCAATTGTTCAATTTCCATCCGGTCGGAGATTTCCTGCAAGTCCATTGTGATTTCGATCCTGTCCCAAATGCCGCATTACGGTCATCTTGCTTTCCGTCAGTTTTTGGATAGTCGTGAACAGGTGCGAAACCTCCCTTTCCAAAGGTAGGGCGCTGGAGGGATCGCCGAGCAATTACCGCGCGTCGAAAGCCTGGGGCAAGAGCGACGACGAAATCTGCGTATTGTGCCACCGCCGCGGCAAGCACACTGGCGGCCCCTGCATGGGCGTGCAGCCAACCCGTAACCAGCTCGACATGCTATCGTTCAGCTCGCTGAAGTTCGACGGTGAAAAGATCGTGCACATCTACTCGATCTGGCATGTGCTCTCGATGCTGATCGACCTTACGATTTATCGAAGCTCCGCAGCCGGTCGTTCCCTACAAGTAAGATGAGTGATTGACGAACAGGGCCGGGTATCGAATGCGGTGCCCGGCCCTTTTTGTTTGCGCGGCCGAACTTGTCTGCGCAAAACGGGCGCGTTCACGCAATGCGGGAAGAAGGCTGAAATTGCTCGCCCCGTGACGAACAGGAATTTGGGAGAGAATGATGGACCTGAAGCTGACCGGGCGCCGGGCGCTGGTAACTGGTGGATCGCGCGGTATCGGCCGCGGGATTGTGGCGGCACTGGCCGCCGAAGGGGCACAAGTTGTTTTCTGCGGCCGTTCTGCCGGGGCTGGCGAACATACCGCGGCTGAACTGCGTGCGGTCGGAATGGACGTTACCTTCCTGCAAGGCGACATGGTGAGCGATGCCGGAATTGACCTTCTGGCCGAAACGGTGCTGGGCAGTGGTCCGATCGATATTCTGGTCAACAATGTCGGCGGGGCGCATGATGCAGAGGCGGGCGCGCGCCCGTTCACGAACATTCCGGCCACAGACTGGCCGCTGACCTTTGCCAAATGCGTCTTCAACGCCGTGCGGCTGTGCAATACCATGGTGCCCACCATGCAAAAGCGCGGCTGGGGCCGGGTTATCAATATTTCCAGCTCTGCCGGAATGGAACCGGGCATGGCACCGGCCGATTATTCGGCCGCCAAGGCGGCGCTGAATACAGCGACCTAGGCGCTGGCCGTGTCGCTTACGCAGACCGGCGTTACCGCCAACGCCGTGGCGCCGGGGCCGGTACTGACCGAAGCGATGAACGAGTTCATGGAATTTCTGGCCGGGCAGGGCGGCTGGCCCGAAGGGGCTGAGGCGCGCGAAACGCATTTCATCACCCATGTCATGCCGCTTAAGACAAAACGTATGGGGCGGCCGGAAGATATCGGCGCGATGACCGCTTTTCTCGCCAGCGATCAGGCGGAATTTGTGACGGGTGCGCTGATCCGGGTGGATGGCGGGCAGAGTGTTTCGGTCAACTGACCACAGGCTGTGCCGCACGGCTGGCGGCAGGAATGTGATGCGCACGCTTTTCCTACCCTTTGGCGGGATGCGTACTGCCGCGGGCGTTTATTCAATCACGGCTTAAGCTTGGCCGGTGAAATTAAGCTTGGCCGGTAAATAATGCAGGGGTTGCGATGACCGGTTTGTTGTCGATTGAAGGAAAGATTGCACTGCTAACAGGCGGCGGCGGGGGCATTGGCCGGATGGTTGCCGATGTGCTGGTTGGCGAAGGTGCAAAAGTCTATATCGTCGGTCGTACTGAGGCGACGCTCAACAAGGCAGTGGCAGAACTGGTCGGGCAAAAGGGCGAATGCGTGGCGCTGCCGGGTGATCTGTCTACGGTCGAAGGAGTGCGGGCAGTCGCTGCGCGTCTGGCGGAGCAGGAAGACAGCCTCGATCTGCTCGTCAACAATGCCGGCACTATGTATGATGCGCCGCTGGAAGAGTTCAGCGAAGAAGGCTGGGATTCGGTCGTCGATCTCAACCTCAAATCGGTTTTCTTCCTGACCCAGGCGCTGGTGCCCTTGCTGCGCAAGGCTGCTTCTGCAGAAAGCCACGCGGCAGTGGTCAATATCGGTTCGATTGGCGGATTGCGGATCGGTCCGAAGGAAAACTACTCTTACCAAGCGGCCAAGGCCGCGCTGCATCATATGTCGGGCGGGCTGGGCAAGCGGCTGGCGGGGGAAAACATCACCGTCAACGCGATTGCGCCGGGTTTCTTCGCCTCTGCGCTGACCCCGGTCGACGATCCCAAAGTGATGGAAATGATGATCAGCATGGTCCCGCGCAAACGCATTGGCACACCAGCAGATATTGGCGGAACAGTTGCCTATCTCGCTTCGCGCGCAGGCAGTTTTGTGACCGGCGCAGTTATCCCGCTCGAAGGGGGAATGGCGCTGTAAGACGAGCGCGCGGTTAAAAATGGATTGAGAGGAAAACAGATTGAGCGATATCACTATCACCCCATTTTCGGTCAGTATCGAGCCAGAGGATATCGCAGATCTGAAATCGCGACTGGCGCGCACGCGCTGGGCTGACTGGTTGCCGGATACCGGCTGGAGCTATGGCACTGACGAGAGCTATATCAAGCGTCTGTGTGCCTATTGGCAGGACGGTTTCGATTTTGCTGCCCATCAGCAGCGCCTCAATGCCTTTCCGCAATATCTGGCGCAGGTCGATGGGGAACAGATGCAGTTCTACCACGTGCCATCCAAAGTCCCGACGGCACGGCCGCTGGTGCTGGTGCATGGCTGGCCCGGGTCTGTGGTAGAATTCCTCGATCTGATCGGCCCGCTTACCGACCCCGAAGCCCATGGCGGGGTGGCGGCGGATGCCTATCATGTCGTGGTGCCATCCCTGCCCGGATATGGCTATTCAGGCCCGACCCGTTCGCAGGGCGTCAATACCCCCAAAGCCGCGGCGATGGTTCACGCGATCATGCAGCAACTGGGCTATAGCCGTTTCTTCGCGCAAGGGGGTGACTGGGGTTCCATCGTCACCAGCCGCATGGCGGAAGATTTCCCCGAAAGCGTGGCGGCGCTGCATGTCAATATGGCGCCGGGCGGACCAGCCAACCCGATGGTCCCGGTTGACGGACTGAACGAGGAAGAGGCGGCAGAGTGGCAGCGTCTGCAGGGCTTCATGATGGGCGACAGCGCCTATGCCCAGATCCAGAGCACGCGCCCACAAACGCTGGCGGTGGCGATGAATGATTCGCCGGCCGGGCTGGCCACATGGATCATCGACAAGTTTTACGCGTGGACTGACCATGGCGGCGATTTGTCGCAGGCTTTTGACGACGATCACCTGCTCGACAATCTGTCGCTCTACTGGTTTTCGCAAACCGCCGGATCCAGCTTTCGCCTGTATCATGAAAGCAATGTTCGCACCGCCTATCGCCATGCCGATGTTTCGGTGCCGGTTGGCGTTGCCCGGTTTGCCGGTGAGCCGTTCCGCTGGCCGCGTTCGCTGGCAGAAGGCACGTTCAAGAACGTGCAGGACTGGCAGGAATTGCCGAAAGGAGGCCACTTTGCGGCCTTCCAGCGCAAGGATGATTTTCTTCGTGTGGTGCGCGCCTTCTTCCGCACGCAATCGGTTTAGAAAATAGCGGTTTGGGGGATGGCTGGTGACGCAACCGGTAAAGCTGATGACCCTGATCCGCGCAGGCGATGTGGCTGCGTGGAAAGCGAATACCTCCACCCGGCTGGCTAGCGGCTTGCCGGGTTGTCGGCGCATTGTCCTGAACCTGGTGCGCCCGGTTGAAGTGCGCGCCACAGACGGCGGGGAGCCGTATGACGCGGTGCTGGAAGGCTGGTTTGACAGCCGCGCCAATGCAGAAGCCGCCCGTGCGGTTTTCGGCGCAGGTGCCGATAATGCCGCACATCTGCTGATCAAAGAAATTCTGATCCATGACGGGAATGCGCGACCGCTGCCAGCCAAGGTGATCGTAGCCTTCCGCCGCCTGCCGGAAATTTCCCGTGCAGCGGCGCAATCCCACTGGCGCGGCCGGCACGTGGAAGTGGGTTTGATCGAGAACAATGCCACCGACTTTCTGCGTCTTTATTTCCAAAATCATGTTCTGGAAGACAATCTCGCAGCTTGTCCGGAAGAGGATTATGATGGCCTGCCTGAATTCTGGCTTGATGAAGATGCGCTGGCCAATGTCGGCGCCGATTCGCCTGTCATGAAGGCGATCGCCGAAGATGAAGAGAATTTCCTGTATCGACCTAGCCTCGTCTCGATGTTGGTGGAGGAGCACCAGCTCTACGTGCGAGCAGAGTGATGAAGGCCAGTCGGCACAATCACCCGCTTCGCAAAGCCATCATTGCTCGCTAGTATATCAATCAACCTTGCGAGTATTTACGAAGGAGAGGGTCATGGCAGACCAACATGACGGCAGCAGCACGTCAGGATCTGGCGAAGGCGTGCTGGGTATTCATTCGCTCGATCATTTTGCATTGACCGTTCCCGAACTGGAAGAAGCGCGTTTCTTCTATTCTGAGTTTGGCCTGGACGTGCGCGAAAGCGACGACGGGCTTGAACTTTACACCTTTGGCAATCCGCATCGCTGGGCAATCCTGCGCAAGGGCGATCGCAAGAAACTCGATTACCTTTCATTTGGCGCATACGAAGCGGACATGCCGCGTTTTCGCGCACGGCTTGCAGAGATCGGCGTCGATCTGATCGATCCGCCGGCTGGAGTAAAAAGTAACGGTATCTGGTTCCGAAACCACGATGGCATGCCGGTTGAAATTCAGGCCGCGGAAAGATCCATGCCCGATACCAAGGCAGAATTCAACGTGACCTCGGTACCTGCCGGTGAGAGTGCCGCTGTCCCGCGCAGCAAAGCGCCGCGTGTGCATCCGCGCCGCCTTGCGCATTTCCTGATGTTCACCAGCAATGTTCCGCGCGATCTGGAATTCTATGCCAAAACCCTTGGCCTGAAGCTGTCAGATCGTTCGGGCGATGCAGTGGCTTTCATGCATGGTGTTCATGGCAGCGACCACCACTTGCTGGCGCTGGCTGGTTCGGACGGATCTGGTATGCATCATTGCAGCTGGGATATCGGCAGCATCCAGGAAGTTGGCCTTGGTGCAGCGCATATGGAAAGCAAGGGCTTTACCAAGGGCTGGGGCCTTGGACGCCACGTTTTGGGGGCCAACTATTTCCATTATGTGCAGGATCCATGGGGCAGCTATTGCGAGTATAGCTGCGATATCGATTATATCCCGGCCGGCTTCGATTGGCCTGCAGAAGACCATCCGCCAGAAGATTCGCTTTACCTTTGGGGCCCGCCCCTGCCAGAAGGTTTCATCACCAATTATGAAACCCAGCAGCAGCCTCAACCTGCCTGATGGCTTCTGACAATCAAGAGATTCAGAGGGATTTTTCCTAAATGACAACTACCGTATTCCTTCATGGCGGCGGCATGGGTGGCTGGGTCTGGGAAGAAATTGCCGAGACGCTTCGCGCAGAAGGGCATAGGGTGCTGACGCCAACATTCACAGGTTTTGGCGAACGGTCACACCTTATCAGCCGCGATATCACCCATGACGTGCACGTGACCGATATTGTCAACGTCCTGAAGTTCGAAGACGTGCAGGACGCGGTGCTGGTGCCGTTCAGCTATGGCGGATCGGTTGCACCCGGTGTCGTTGCTCAGGCCGGCGATCGGATCAAACGGGTCGTGTATCTCGATGGCATTGTGCCGGTTGCAGGCAAGAGCGTTGGCGAAGCCATGGGCTATATGAGCACCGAAGATGCCACCGGGCTGAACGCCCTGCTGGCTTCGGGCGAAGGGCCGATAGGTTCCGGCGTCGACGAGATGCAGCGCAACGCCGCCAAGGAAAACCCTTACAAGATGACACCTGAAAAGCAGGAATGGCTGCTCGCCCGGATGAGCGATATGCCGATGCGCGGCATGGTCAGCCCGGTGACATCCGGCGCAGAGGCGATCGACAAGCCTGTCGATTACCTCGGTGTGGTGGGTGATGTGATGGAACCCCAACACGAAAATGCGCGTAAACTGGGCTGGCACGTCGAAACGATCGGCCCAGACGTAGATCACGCTTTCATTGTTGGTGCACCCGAACGTGCGCTGGACTTCTTGCGTCCCCGTCTATGATGAAAGGCCTGTGATGAACGCGGTTCCTGCTTTCGGGCAGCTTGAGAAGGAAGCCGAGGAGGCGAAAGACAGCTCGATTACCCATCGGGCCTATATGGAAATCAGGGCTGCGCTGATTTCCTGCCGTTTCCCTCCCGGCTCCCGGCTAAAAATTGCACAGTTGCAGCGGGAAATCGGCCTCAGCCAGGCCGCTGTGCGCGAAGCATTGTCGCGCCTTACCGCCGAAGGTCTGGCCACCATCGAACGCAATAGCGGGTTTCGCGCTGCCCCGATCTCTGCCGGTGGCTATCGCGAGCTGGCCGATGCCTGCATCACGATAGAAGAACCGTTACTGCGTTCGTCTATCGCCCATGCCGACTATCAATGGGAAGGTGAACTGCTGTCCACCTACCATGTTGCGTCGCGGGCGTTGAACGAGGCGGTCGACGAATCCATCGGCCTCGATTCCTACGTCGAACACCGCGAACGGTTTCACCGGCAGTTGTTTTCGGCCAGCGATAACAACTGGCTGCTGTGGTCATGGTCGCTGCTGTACGCCCAGCAATTGCGATATCGGCATACCTTCCGCGATCTGGCCCGGTTTGAACGCGGCCTGCATGCTGAATACCGCAAGTTTATCGACGTTGTAATTGAACGCGATGTCGAGAACGCGGTGGATTTATGGCGCAAGAACCATTCCAAGATCGTCGAGTTTATCGAAGCGAACTTGCAAAGCCTGGATGATATGTAACAGCGGCGGCCGCTTGGCCGTTATCGCGTATCACAAGCGTGGTGGAGACGTGCAATCGCATTTCCGCGCGCGGTCCCGATCCAGCATTCAGACCCCACATCCAGCGCGGTTGTCGCCATGTCGGTGTCCACCTCATAAAGGGAACGCACTTCCAGCGTAGCCGGGTCAATCACGGCCACGCTGGATGGTATCGTGCACTGTGTCCGGGTGGAAATGTAGCACTCCATCACCACTTCCTTGGCAATGGAATGCCCGGTGACCAGCAGCATGCCGGTATCGCTCCATTTCACATTGTCGGGCAGGAATGGCACATCCACTTCGCGGCGCGCACCTGTTTCGAGATTGAGCGCAACCACTTGTTTGCCCGGCCATGCCGCGACAAACAGCTCGCTTGAATCGGGCGATACCACGATCCCGTTCGGGCCATCCATTACGCTGTCAGCAACTGTTCCCCAGCCATCCCTGGCAGTCCAGCTCAGCACGTCGCCGCCCATCTGGGATGTGGTTTCGCCGCCGATCGGCTGGCCCATATTGGCGGTGTACAATGTGCCATCCGTGGTCACGGTAACGCCATTGCCAAAACCGCCCGCGGGGTAAGGGATGCAGCCCGCCCAGCGCAGTGAGGGCACAGCATCGTCACCCGACGGCGCATTAATGGTGAAGAGCTCGATCGATTCGCGCCCGCCATGGTTGACCACGAAAAGCGTTTCCTGCCCGGCAAAGGTCTGCACTGTCACGCCGTGCGGGGCAAAGGCATTTGCGGCCAATTGGGTTGAACAATCCGGCGTCAGCAGCGGTGCCTGTTCGCCATTTGCAGAGCCTTCGCCTGCAGGCACAGGATATACGAGAGTGGCTTCGCCGGTTTCAGCTGAAATCCGGTACAGCCCGCCCGATGTCCGGTCACCGCCGGCCATGCTGCTGGCGACAACCCAGCTGCCATCGCCAATGGTGGCGAAATCTTCGGCATTGGCGATGCCTTCAACCGCGCTGCTGGTAGCAACATCGTCTGCCGGCGGCGCTTCTTCTGCGCAGCCCGCCATAATTGCCAGAGCGGAGGAGAGGGCGAGCAGCCGAGCGGCTGAACGGTTTGCAATGCGGGCCATGATTACCGTGCTCCACGTTTGATAAGGGAAAAGAACGAAATCGATGGGTCAGAATTGTCCATACTGCCTGTTGCAAGGCCGCCATCGGTGAAATCCATTCGCCGCATTGCCGCAGCAGCGGCGAACTCGTGGCCCCAATCATCCACGCACTGGCGATGGGAAATGCGCCACTGGCCATCGCGGCAGGCATATTTATCCAGATAGCGGCCGCCGCCGACCATCACCTTGTCTTCCCCCTCGGCATTGGTGAAAGTGTGATAGGACAGGACATAAACCTCGCCCTCAGCCCTTTCGCCATCGACCCGGATCACGTGGTTGGTGATGTGGTGCTGCAACACGTCGATATGCTGTTGCATCGGTTCGATCGCGTCGAGAAATTCGCGGGCGGTCCCCGTTTCGTTAAACCCGTGTTCGTCCAGCGCATCGTCTTCGTAGAGGGAGCGCAGCAATGCCACATCGCCCCGGTCGACACCCCGGCAATACAGCTGTGCGAGATCGCGGATGGCCTCCTTCGCAGCCAGTTCCTCTATCGTTGTCAACCAGTCTCTCCCCCAAATCTTCTGCCGCAGTTTTCTGCGTTTTGTGGCGTATGACTATCGCGCCGGCCGCCGATTGCCAAAGCCGAAATGGTTTTGCTGACGGATAGGTTGAGAATAGTGTTTGAACAGGTGTCATGCAGTGGCGCTTGTCATGCCAAAGGCAGGGCCTAGCCTTCGTGCCTGAGCCGGGATTGCGATAAAGAAGAGCTGCGCCAATTGCAGCCGGAACCGCATCCGGCTCGACAGGAGAGAGATGATGTTCGACCTGCTAATCCGTAATGGAACCGTGATCGACGGAACCGGCGCTGCCGGCTTCCCCGCCGACGTGGCGATAAAGGACGGCACAATTGCCGCCGTCGCGCCAGGGATTGCAGAGCAGGCACGTGAAGAGATTGACGCCTCCGGCCTGATCGTGGCGCCGGGCTTCGTCGATATCCATACCCATTTCGATGGCCAGGTTTCGTGGGATTCACAGCTCGCGCCATCGTGCTATCACGGGGTCACAAAGGTGGTGATGGGCAATTGCGGGGTTGGCTTTGCGCCTGCCCGGCCCGACCGGCACGATTGGCTGATCAACCTGCTGGAAGGGGTGGAAGACATCCCCGGCATGGCGCTGGCCGAAGGGCTGACCTGGGATTGGGAGACATTCCCCGATTATCTCGATGCGTTGGATCGGCGCCAGTTTACCATGGATCTGGGCACGCAGATGCCGCACGCCCCATTGCGCGCCTATGTGATGGGTGATCGCGGCGCTGACAGTATGTCCGAACCCAGCGATGATGAAGTTGCCGAGATGGCGCGGCTGGCGGCAGAGGCGATTGAACAGGGTGCGCTGGGCTTTTCCACCTCGCGGACGATTGTTCACCGCACGCGCTCTGGCGAAAGTATCGGCACCTTGCGCGCGCCGGAGCGGGAATTGCTGGCCATCGCTGAGGCCATCGGCCGCACGGGCAAGGGCGTGATCCAGCTGATCAGCGATGCCTATCTGACCGATGACGACGCCTTTGCCGAGGCAGAGCTGGAACTGGTGCGCAAGATCGCGATCAGGTCTGGCAGGCCGGTGTCGATCACCGTTCAGCAGACCACCAATGTGCCGGGCCGGTGGCGCATGATGTATGACCGGATCGAAGCCGTGCGCGAGGACGGCCTCGATATCAGGGCGCAGGTTGCCGTGCGCGCAATCGGTTCCATCATGGGTTTCCGGCTCAGCGGCAATCCGTTCATGGGCACGCCGACGTTTGCAAGGTTGCAGGAATTGCGCGGTGATGAGAGGATTGCAGAGCTGAAAAAGCCCGAAATACGCGGGCGCATTCTGGAAGAGCATAAGCAGCCAATGGATGGCCCGTTTGGCGAGGTTGTTGCGCGCGAATTCCGTCACATGTTCCGCATGCACGACCCGGTGAATTATGAACCGCGCGAGGAAAATTCGATCCTGGCAGAGGCGCAGGCGGCAGGCGTGGATCCGGCCGAATTCGTCTATGATGTGCTGCTGGAAGATAACGGCACACGGTTGCTGTATTTCCCCGCGCTCAATTTCGTTTCCGGCGATCTGGGCGTGGTCGAACAGATGATGCAGGCCGATTGTGCGCTGTTTGGCCTCTCTGATGCGGGCGCGCATTGCGGGATTATCTGCGATGCCAGTTTCCCCACCACCGCCATTCAGTTCTGGCCGCAGCGCGCCTCGAAAGCCGGCGGGCAATCGCTAGAGGCGATGATCCATGGTTATAGCCAGCGCAATGCGCGCTATGTCGGCTGGCATGACCGGAGCGTGGTGGCGCGGGGCTATCTGGTGGATCTCAACCTCATCGCGCTGGATAAACTGGCCTTGCCGCCACCTGAAATGGTCACGGATCTGCCTGCTGGCGGATTACGACTGGTGCAGAATGCGCGCGGCTATCGTGCCACGATCAAGCGCAGGGTTGTCACCATGCGCGACGGCGAACTGACGAGAGCAAATCCGGCCTCGCTCATTCGCGGTGCGCAGGCGCAGCCGGAATATCTATCAGCCTGATCGGCCAGTAAACGGCTCGAGCAAATAGCCCGGGCCATTTGTGTGACAGCGGAATTATCAGTGCACGAAACCTGATGCGGCGCCATCCACCCGCAACGAGGTTCCGCTGACATAGCTGGCACGTTGAGAAACCAGAAAAACTGCGGCATCGGCCATTTCCTCTACCTTGGCGCCGCGCCCGAACGGCACTTGCCACAATTCCTCGCACACCCGTTTTTCCAGCGCATCACCTGTTTCGGACCAGCCCAGTGCCGCGCCCCGTTCGGCAATCACGCCCAGCGTGTTTTCTGTCATCACCAGCCCGGCTGTCAGCGTGTTGGCGGTGATCCCTTCGCTTGCCAGTTCTGCCGCCAGCGATCCGGATACGGTTTGCAGGGCCAGCTTGGCGGCGGAATATTCCGGGCCATAAGGCGTGGTCTTGAAACCGGCGGCGCTGGAGACATTCAAAATCCTGCCCCAGCCGCGTTCACGCATGAGGGGCACCAGCATCTGGATCAGCTTCACAGCGTAGAACAGGGAATGTTCCATCTGTTCGCGCCAGCGTTCCATCGGTGTTTCAAACCAGCGCCGTGAAAAGCCGGCACCGGCGCAATTGATCAAAATATCGATATCGCCCAGCGCAAGCGCCTCTGTTCCCAACCGTTCTACCTGATCCGGCTGGTTGATATCGGCAATGACAATGTCAGCTTCCACGCCCAGTTCACGAACTTGCCGTGCGACATTTTCAGCGCGATTGCGTTTGCGGCCATGGATAATCAGGTTCACGCCCTCTTTCGCCAGCGCCTTGGCGATACCTTCACCGATGCCGCTGCTTGACCCTGTCACCAATGCCCGCCGGCCTTGTAACCCCAGATCCATTTCATCCTCCCATTCACTGCCCGTGTCCGGGCCAGTCAGCCAAAGTTCTGCAGCGGATTTACCATGCACCGCTTTTGCCGCGCCATGCCATTGGGAAGGTCAAGTTTGCGCAGGCTGAGGCGAAATCGGCGTCACGCTGGCTACAACACGCGGCCAATAACCGGCAACCGGGCCTGTTATGCGAAGGGAGCAAGGATGACGGATATTCCAAAGGCGACTGCCGCGATGGAAGGCAAGGGTTCTTACAATCGCAATTCGCGGTTGCAGGAGGCGAACCTGACCTCGCTTTTGCCCCTGCTTGAGGAAGCGACCGAAATCGTCCCGCTCGATCCCCAGGCGGGCATGCTGATTGCCGATTACGGCGCATCCGAAGGGCGCAATTCCATGCGACCGATGGGAATGGCAATCGATATCCTGCGGGGCCGGGCGGGTGCGGCGATGCCGATATCCATTACCCACACCGATCTGCCATCCAATGATTTTGCATCGCTGTTCACCACGCTGGAAAGTGACCCGGTCAGCTATCTGGCTGGCCGCGACAATGTGTTCCCTTCCGCCATTGGCCGGACCTATTTCGCGCCGTTATTGCCGCCGGGAAGCGTGACGCTTGGCTGGAGTTCGAACGCGGTTCACTGGATGAGCCAGACGGTCAACGTGCCCGATCATGGCTGGGCGAAATTCAGCGCTTCGGCAGAAGCACGCGATGCAGTGGAAGTGCAGCAAGCCATCGATTGGCAAAACTTTCTCGATGCGCGATCTGTCGAGATGCGCCCGGGTGGCCGTACCGTTTGCCAGTTTATGGGGCGCGGCGACGATGTGCACGGGTTTGAGTGGATGGCTGGCCTTTTCTGGGATTCCGTAGCCGAACTTGAGCTGCTTGGCATGGTTTCAGCCGATGAATTGCTGCGCATGACGAACCCGTCATCGGGCCGTTCGCCCGCGCAGGTGGAAGCGCCGTTTGTCGATGGCGAGTATAATGGTCTGCGCCTTTATCACTTGTCGAGCTTTGATGCGCCGGACCCTTTCTGGGATGAATATAGCGAAACCGGCGATGTCGAGAAGCTGGCCCGCAGCTGGGCGGCCACCATGCGCGCGGCAAATGGCCCCAACTTCGTGGCTGCGCTTGACCCGGGCCGCGATCGCGATGCGTTTCTGGATGCGGTAACGCAGCGGCTGGTGGAAAAGATCACGGCAGACCCGCAGCGCAGCCAATCATGGATGTTGCTGGTGGGGCTGGAAAAGCTGGCTTGAGTGGGACAAGGGATCGTAGCTGTTGCGCCCCACCATCGCAGCTGCCCGGCGCGGTTCGCTCACCGGTATCGGGTGTCGCGACGATTTAATAACTCGTCGCGACAGTTCCGCCGGATTAGCGCCCGGCATCCATCAGATTGCCGCGATCAACGTGGAGCGAATGCCCGGTGATGTAGCTTGATGCCTCGGTCGCCAGAAATAGCGCAACGGGCGCAACTTCCTTCAACGGCGATCCCGGATGCCCAGCGGCGTGCGTGATACGATCTCCAGCACGCCGGGGTCTTTGATGGCATCTTCCAGCGCGTCGGTCATGCTGGTGGGGCAGATGATATTGATATTGATCTTGTCTGCCGCCCACTCGCGCGCGGCCACGCGCGATACGGCGCGAATTGCTTCTTTCGCCGCTGCATAGGGCGTGAAGCCATAGGCGCCCAGCACGCCCGCGCCCGAGGCAAAATTGATCACATTGCCTTCATTCGCTTTCAGGAAGGGATAGCAGGTCTGCATAAAATGCACGGTGGAAAACAGCCCGGTGGCAAATTGCTGCTGGAAGCCGGCTTCGTCCGTTTGCATGAATGGCGATTGCTGCCCTTTGCGATCATGCGCGTTGTTGACCAGTACGTGGACAGTGCCAAACGCATCGATGGTTGCGGCAACGGCAGTGTCGATCTGTTCCTTGCTGGTAACATCGCACTGGATGGCGATGGCGGTGCCGCCAGCCTCGGCGATCTCGCGCACCGTCGCCTCGAGTGTCTCTTTCGTGCGGGAGATAGCGGCAACCTTCGCCCCTTCCTGCCCGAACAACAGCGCGATGGCGCGCCCAATGCCACGTCCGGCGCCGGTAACGATTGCGACTTTCCCGTCAAGCTATCCCAAAATCGGCCTTGTTATCCCGAATTTTCATGTTGTTATATACGAGCGCGTTCATGGGCTATTTCCGGCAAGGGGCAAGAAATGGCGGCAGGCCTCTCACGCTGATGCGGTAATTGAGGCGCTTGTGATCCGGCACGTCGGAATAATCGATGGGCGTTGCGCGATGCATCACGGCCAGATTATCCCACAGCAACACATCGCCGGGCATCAGCTTGTATCCCTGCACATACTTGTCCTGCGTGGCATGGGCCTTGAGCCGGGCAATCAGGGCAAGTCCTGCTTCCAGTTCCATTCCTGGCACCTCGAAAGGTGTTCCGCCAATGCCATAGAGCGCTTTTTCGCCGGTGATCGGGTGGGTGCGGACCAGCGGATGGGCAACAGGGCCCCAGCGGTCGGCATTCTGCCGCAGTTCGGGCGGCATCGTGTCATAGCGGACCATGGTTTCGCCCTCGGCCACTTTTCCCCGCCCCGGCATGTACCGCACTTCCAGCGTTTCGATCTGCGTCTTTGTCGCTTCCGGCAGGCAAGCATAGGAGCCGACCAGATCGGCAAACAATGTCTCCCCGCCGACCGATGGGCTGGTGACACCGTAAGGCTTGGTGATGGCAGCAGGCACAAGTTCATACGAACTGTCGCAGTGCCAGTGCGAGGCGTTGTTGCGCAGGATGCCGGGCGTTTCCGCGCTGTTCGACTGCACGATGATTTCGGGAAAATCGCCCAGCGTGTTCTTGCGGGCCAGAAAATCTATCGGCGTGCCCCAACGCCGCCCAAAGACGACATAAGTGCCATGATCGAGATCCTGACCGCGCAGCACCACGATGCGATGTTTTCACAACAGATCGGCAATGGCGGCGAAGCCTGCATCATCAAGCTGCCTGACATCGACATCGCTAATGACGGCGCCAAATGGCCCATCCATCACTGTTTTTTCCATAAGCCCTGCTCCTCTCATCGCGATCGCCCAGTCTGCCCCGCTTTTATTGGGTGCGGCGATCGATGGGCGGAGGGTAAGGACAAATACAATCAGTGCGAAGGCAGGCTGCTGTCCATTCGGTCAAATGAAAAGTCTGGTTCATCCAGCATCGCGCAATGTTGCGATGCTGCAAATACAGGTCAGCCCTGGGGATAATGGCCGGACGAAGCGGAGCGCGGTGCACGCCACCTGCCGCCGCCCGGCCATAATGGCAGTTACCCGATCTTGAACGCGCAGAGCTTGTTGCCGTCCAGATCGCGGAAATAGCAGTAATAAAAGCCCATTTCTTCCGGCCCGCGCAGGCCCGGCCGGCCTTCATCCTGTGCGCCCAGTTCCAGCGCCTTGGCGTGGAAGGCATCCACCTGTTCGCGGCTGTCGAGAGCGAAGCCGGCCATTGTGCCATTGCCTACTGTTGCCTCGTTGCCGTCAAACGGTGTCAGAACGCCGAACGTGGTATGCCCATCCTTGCCGTAAAGCGCGCCGCCATTGGGGTGGTCAAAAAATTTGACGAGGCCGACGCTTCCCAGAAGCTCGTTATAGAAAGGCACGGATTTGTCGGCGTTGTTGGTCCCGACAGTTGCATAGCTGATCATCATCTTCTCCCATTGCGATTGCGATAATTTCGCGAATCAAACCGTTAATTTGTTTCCAGAGCCACTCGCACATAGGCATCTATGGTTCCAGCGCAGGTTTCCTTGTCGTCGCCGGGCAAATCCTTGTAGCGTTCGACCGCGCGGATGATAGGCACGCGCAGCCCTTCTGCACCGGGCGTGAGATCCAGCGTAATCTGATCGCCTGTCACCAGCCCGCCCCAGCGGCCATCGACCAGCAGATCGAGGAAGGCAAACCGCCCGGTGACTGTGCCATTCGTGCCCGCAGGATTAAGCAGCGTTTCATCGGTCGCTTCCAGCACCAGCGGCACGACCCATGGCCGCAGCGCCCATCCTGGTTTGCCCGGCAGGGAGGGGCAGGCGCCCGATAGTTCGGTCATCCCATAGGGATTGGTGTAAATCACATCATTCATCCCGAAGAAGGCACGGATCTGATCGAGGTAATCGTCAGGTGCCGCGGTGCCCTTGCGCCCGCCGCTGATGGTAACGACCGAGGCGGGGTGAAGCGGCAATTCGGCAATGCCGCGCGCCTGCGCCATCTGCATAGCGGTGTAGAGCATGGAAGACAGGCCCAGCACTGCAATCGGCCGCTTGTCATGATGGTCTATGAGCCGGTCGAGGAAATGGTTGAGATCAGCCTCGATCTGCTTGCCTTTGGCGCGTGATTTTTCCTCGAACGCGGCAATCTCGCTTGGCCGCGCGGTGCCGGCGGCGATGGCGCGGTTAAGGGCGGCAAGGTCCAGCCCGTCCTGCGCGCTTTGCGCGACATCGGAGATATAATGCACATCGCCGGGCCGCGCCAACCCCTCGGCAAACAGTTTTGAGCGCAAGAATCCTGAATAGGAGGCGGATGACGGCCCCATCACGAACACGGTAAAACTGTTGGGCGCAGCCTTGCGCAGGTTGGACGAGGTGAAGCGCGCCGCCTGCATCATCAATGGCAGCGCAATGTCCACATCGCGCTGATTGGTGGCCAGAAAATTGCTCTTGCCCGATGTGCCGCTGGAACTGTTGACCCAGATCTTCTGGCGTTGCAGCGCGCCAAGCCAGTCATCCAGCGTTTCCACCCCTGCCAGATCGACGCCGCTCAGATCATCGCCTGCCAGCGTCCCGAACCACAAGGTCAGCCGGTCTCATTGCCGCCGGTCGAGGAACCGTTCGGGATAGCTTTTGTAGGTTGCATCAGAAAATACCAGGTCGACGATATCTTCCAGCCGCGAAATTGTGTCGATCCCGCGATCCTTTGCCCGCTGATCGAGCACGCGGATCTGCCGGCGGCGCTGATCGAGCCGTTCCTGCGCCGCGGCCAGTTGCATTTCGAGCAGGTTTTCCGGCGCGGCGCGGAAGGGATCGTCATGATCCACAAGGTCGAGCAGGTGTTGCAGGGCGCTCATCGTGTTGTCCTCATCCTGTTTTGTTCTGATTATGTGGCTTGGTTCATTCTTCGGAGCCTTCGTCCACGATCCATTTCATCATCCGGTGCAGCGGGAAGATTGCATCGTGTGGCTGGCCGCCGAATGTGTCGGTGGAGATGACCTTGCCCAGGGTCACGATCCGTTGCGCGCCTGCACTGGCCAGCGCGTCTCGCAGGGCCTGTTTGCGGCTGGGCGGATAAATCCCCACCGTTTGCGTGGCGACGGTGACGAAATCCACCGCCTCTGCCAGCGATTGCACCTGCACCACATTCACCGTCTTGCGGTCAGGGTGAAAATGCACCGGTTCATCAGAGCGGATCACCATCCCGCGCCCGTCGGGCGATCCGAACACGCGGTACATCGGGTCCAGCGTGCGCAGCACTTCCACTTCCTCGCGTATTTCGGCAGGCGGCGGTTCGATCTGCGCATTGCCGAGCGGGTGATCGGTGCCCAGTGCCTGGGCCAGCAGGGCGCAATATTGGTCGATCTCCTCCACCTCGCCTTCGACATATTGATAGCGGCTGGCGCTGCAGGCATCCTGATCGAATACCATCACATCGGCAGCGGCACGGGCGGCGGTGTCGGCGCGGCCCTCAGCCGTGGCGATTGCCTCTTTCCCGATCATCGAGATGGAAACCTTGGGATCGAAGGAAATCAGTTCAAACCCCGGGCCGATATAGTTGATGGCGTTGCGCACGGCGCCTTCGCCGCCCCACACCACCAGTTTATCGAAATATTGCGGCTGGTAGATCAGCCGTTCGATATCGGCATCGCCCCCGCGCCAATAAGCGGCGGAGAAGGAGCGGGTTACCGGATGGCTGGCATCGATCTGCGCCATGGTGGAAAGGATCGCCACAGGCGTGAACAGATCGTTCGAGGCGAGTTTGAGCAAGTGCACGCCTTTGCTCAGCGCGGCGCGCACAATGGTCAGCGCGGCAACGCTGGGGGCATTGCCCGCCATCACATGGATCAGCCGTGGCGGAAGCGCCCGCAGACGGTTGGGCGCGCCGGCTGGCGAATGATCGACCCAGCCATCCAGCCGTGCAGGATCGCCTAGGGATCCGACCACTTCGGCCATCAGCACATCGCGTTCGAACATGAACGCCATATCGCGATAGCAGTTTTCCAGAATGCGCGGCCCCAATGCGGAAACCCGGCACATGCCTGCGAAACTTTCGCGGAGCAGATCGTTGGTGTCGAAATTGAGCTGCTTGCCCAGCTCCACCAGAAAAGAGACGATTTCTTCCAGCGGCACATCGAGCATGGGCAGCGGATCGCGCCGCTGCCAGACCAGCGCATCAGGATCGATTGCGGGGGTGGCAAACTCGCAGCCCATATCGCGCGAGCGGTGAATGCATTCGGTCCCCCCGGTCTGCCGGCCCTTGATAAAGTGCTGCACCGGAAGGACAGCGTGCGGCGTGTCGTTCGGCGCAGGTGCTTGTGCCAGCATGATGTTCTCTCCCTTTTATCAGGCAGAGCCTATGCTAACCTTGGCGCGGCAGGGGATTGTTTTTGTTTACCGCCGATCAAAATTCTGCAGTCGTCGACGATTGCGCA
>MDTG01117891.1_pt1 | contig 22225 bp, 18 predicted proteins | sample 811421 | NCBI WGS metagenome assembly MDTG01 (sample SAMN05326645, study PRJNA326480) | marine metagenome | isolation source: seawater | place: Pacific Ocean: South East | collected 2011
ATCTCAGGAGATGCGGTTTTAGGCTCAGGAGATCAGGGTTTGATGTTTGGATATGCCTGCAAAGAGACCCCAGAACTTATGCCACTACCAATTGCTTTAGCTCATAAATTAATGCTCAAACACTCAGAAATAAGAAAATCTAAGGGCCTTGGATTACGACCAGACGCAAAATCGCAAGTTTCTATAGAATACGATTCAAATTATCAACCAAAACGAATTGATTCAATTGTTCTATCAACACAGCATAGTGATGATCTGAATTTAGAGGACTTAAGAGAAATTGTTAAAACACAAATTATTGATTCATGTTTACCTGAAAAACTTCTAGACAATAAAACAAAATATCTAATTAATCCTGCTGGCCGATTTGTCATAGGGGGCCCAGTTGGTGACTGTGGTTTAACTGGTCGAAAGATAATTGTAGACACCTATGGCGGTATGGCTAGACATGGTGGCGGAGGCTTTTCAGGCAAAGATCCGTCAAAAGTAGATCGCTCAGCTGCTTATGGGCTTAGGCAAGTGGCTAAGTCATTAGTAAAGAATGATCTCTGCGATTATTGTGAAGTGCAAGCATCATATGCCATTGGAATTTCTGAACCTATATCAATTTATATCAACACATTTGAGTCTGAAAAAATAGGCTTAGGTAAAATAAATAAAATTGTTAATGAAAACTTTGATTTATCACCAACTGGCCTCATTAAAAACTTAGACCTTTTAACCCCAATCTACTTAAAAACTGCTTCTTACGGACACTTTGGCAGAGAAAATGTTGGTTTTACGTGGGAAGAAGTTAAAGATCTATGAAAGTTGTTGTTGTAAGTGGTGGTTTTGACCCTCTGCATTCAGGCCATCTTGCATATATTAATAAAGCTAGCTTACTAGGAGATCATCTTGTAGTAGCTTTAAATTCTGATAATTGGCTAACAGAAAAAAAAGGACAACCTTTCATGTCTTTTAATGAAAGAAAAGAAATTTTAGAGAATCTTAAAGCAGTAAATGAGGTGATAAGTTTTGATGATAGTGATGGAAGCTGTTGTAATGCATTAGAGCAAATCAAGGCTTCCTATCCTGAAAATCAAATAATTTTTTGTAATGGTGGCGATAGAGATAAAACAAATATACCAGAAATGATTGTTAAAGATATAAAATTTGAATTTGGAGTTGGTGGTGATGATAAGAAGAATTCAAGTAGTTGGATTCTTAAAAATTGGCTTGGTGAAGCTGAAGATAGGATTTGGGGAAAATTTTTTAATCTCTATAAGAATGAAAAAATTAAACTTAAAGAGTTAATAATATATTCAGGAAAAGGTATGAGTTTGCAAAGACATTTTAATAGAGACGAGATTTGGTTTGTTTCAAAAGGTAAATGCGATGTAAAGTACCAGAGGGCTAAACAGAAAGATCAGCAAGTTAAAAAACTAGATCTGCATGACGTATTCAAAGTAGGCAAAGAAGATTGGCATCAAATATATAATCCTTACTCTGAAGAATGTAGAATAATTGAGATTCAATATGGCGATGAGACATCTGAAGAAGATATTGAAAGGTTAGAATTTTATCAAGGAAATAATGAATAACGATTATAAAGTGAAAGACATAACTTTGGCTGAGTTTGGAAGACAAGAAATATTGCTTGCACAAGATGAGATGCCAGCACTAATGCAATTAAGAGATAATTATCGTGATGAACAGCCTCTTAAAGGCGCCAGGATCATGGGCTGTATCCATATGACAATACAGACCGCTGTTTTAATTGAAACTCTAATTGATTTAGGTGCTGAAGTTAGATGGTCATCCTGCAATATTTTCTCAACACAAGACCATGCAGCTGCAGCAATAGCCGCTAAAGGCATTCCAGTGTTTGCATGGAAAGGTGAAACAGAAGAGGAGTATGAGTGGTGTTTGGACCAAACGATTAACAAAGATAGTAAGCCTTGGGATGCGAATATGATTCTTGATGATGGAGGTGATCTAACTATTAAAGTACATAAAGAATATCCACATATGTTAGAGAACATTCATGGCATTTCTGAAGAAACTACCACAGGTGTTAAACGTTTGAAAGAAATGCTTGATAATGGTGAACTTAAAGTACCAGCTATAAATGTCAATGATTCAATTACTAAATCAAAAAACGATAATAAATATGGTTGTCGGCATGGGCTTGATGATGCAATCAAACGCGGCACAGATATGCTGCTTTCAGGAAAGAGAGCTTTAGTGATTGGTTATGGTGATGTTGGAAAAGGCTCAGCTGACTCTCTAATGCAGCAGAAAATGATTGTTGATGTTACAGAAGTTGACCCAATTTGTGCAATGCAGGCTTGTTTTGACGGATATTCAGTAGTATCAGCTTATAAGGATGGTGTTGTAGATGATAATGGCCAAAATTTAGATTCAGAACTTCTAAAAAAATATGATTTAGTTGTTACTACAACAGGAAATATAAATGTTTTAGATAAATTCATGCTTGATACACTTCGATCTGGTTGTGTAGTTTGTAATATTGGCCATTTTGATAACGAAATTGATGTGAAATTTTTAAGAACATTTAATTGGTATGAAGTGAAGCCTGGAGTTCATAAAGTAATAAAACCAAACGGTGATTACTTAATACTCTTGGGAGAGGGTCGTTTAGTAAATTTGGCGTTAGCAACAGGTCACCCCAGTAGAGTCATGGATGGATCATTTTGCAATCAAGTTTTAGCTCAAATTATGTTATTCAAAGAAGGTTTTGCAAATAAGAAAAAAGATAGAAAAGAACCATATGTAAAAGTACTGCCAAAACATTTAGATGAATATGTCGCATTGTTAATGGTCAAGGGTTTTAATGGTACAATTACTAAACTAACAAATGAGCAAAAAAATACATAAATCTTGAAGGAAAAAAATCTTTTAAAGACGAAGATTATAGGTACTAATTAAAGAATAAAATGCAGAATACCCTCTTAGTTTTCTCCTATGATTTTTCACATAAAAAATCATTCCTCTTTCTAAAAGAAATTTTCAAGAGAAAAGATTTAAGCGTTATTGTTTATGCTGCTCCATGGGTAAGTTTAAAAGGACAAGAACCGCCAGCAGATCAAGATTTCCACCCAAAAAATATAACTAAAAAATACGGACATAAATATGTCAAGGGCAGTCACAAAGATGTCGATACTTTAAAGAAAATTATTTTAGAAAATTCTATAAAGACAGCCATTATAGGAGGAGCAAGAATTATTCCTGAGAATGTTATTTCATTATTCGAACATGGAATCATTAATTTTCATCCTGGACCTATACCGGAAACAAGTGGGCTTGATTCTTTCTTTTGGATGATTCAAAAGAAATCATTACCAGGAATTACAATTCATTATATTGATAAAAAAGTAGATGCTGGAGAAATTATATTCTTCCATCATAAAGAAGATATCAAAGAAGATGATGATATAAATAAAGTTAGATCGTCAATGTTGTTAACACAAATTGACGCACTCAAGAGGCTCTTATCTTTTCTTAAAGTCAACAAGAAGATGATTTCAAAAAAGATTTTAAATCACAAAAAAAATAACCCTATGAATCAAGATGAAATAGAAAATGCTACTGCTAAATTTAATTATTGGAAAATTGATGTAATAAAAAAACAATATGAAATAAATAATATTTATGAAGCAATTTCTAATGACAATGTTTCTGTTTTATTAAGTTTAGACAAACCATTTTTAGAGATGTTGAAAGAGTATAAAAATAACTCAGGAAGGTCTATTTTAGCAGAATCAGCTTATTACCATTCTCAAGATTGTTTGAAATATATGCTTTCAAATGGATTTAATGTTAATGACATAAATGATAAAGGAACAACAGTATTGATGTACGCAAAAACTAAATTATTAAATAAAAAGCTTACAGAGAAAGATAGGAAAATATTAGAATTAATCTTATCTTACAATCCAAATATGCTCAAAAAAGATATTTATGAAAAAAATATTTATGATTACATTCCTGCTAATAAGAATATAGAATTATTATCAATTCTAGGCAAGAAAAATAATTTAGGCTGAGTGGCAGAGTGGTTATGCAGCGGACTGCAACTCCGTGTACATCGGTTCGATTCCGTTCTCAGCCTCCATTTGCAAAATGTTCTTCGATAAAGTTAACTATCCTATCAGCAGTATCTCCTGATCCATACATATTTTTATCATAATTAAATTTAGTATTTATCTTATCCGTGACTAAGTTAATTATCATATCCTCTTTAGCACTGCATAAACTATTTACGCCTTTAGTTAACAATTCAACCCATTCTGTTTCTTCTCTTAAGACAACACACGGCTTTTCAAGATAGTATGTTTCTTTTTGCAAGCCACCACTATCTGATAATGCAACTTTAGTACCCTTAATTTTTCTTATCATCTCAAGAAAACCAACTGGATTTTGAGTCTCAAATTCAAGCGATAAATTAAATTCTTCAATTTGTTTTCTTGTACTTGGATGAATTGGAAAGCAGATTTTAAATTTCTCAGATAGCTGATTTAGAGAGTTAACTATATTAGTTAGTTTTTTCTTATTTTTTACGCTTTCCTCTCTATGTATGGTGACCAGAATATCAGAAGAATCTTTTGATGTAGGTTCATTTCCTTTTCCAAAAAAAAGCATAGAGTCTTTCATAATATCGCCAACATATAAAACATTATTCTGAATACCCTCATTTTTTAAGTTTTTGATCGAAATATCTGATGCACAAAATAATATTTCACTAATATGGTCAGTCAACAAACGATTAATTTCTTCTGGCATCAATCTATTAAATGATCTTAAGCCAGCTTCAACATGAATAATTTTAATATGCAGCTTAATTGCTGCAAGTGCAGCAGCTAATGTAGAGTTTGTGTCTCCATAAACAAGCACATAATCAGGCTTCTCCAAAAGTAAAATATTCTCAATACTTTCTACCATTCTGCCTGTCATAGCTCCATGAGAAAGTTGATTGATATTTAGATTGTATTTTTCTTTAGGGATATTAAGTTGCTCAAAAAATATGTCTGACATATTTTTGTCATAATGCTGTCCTGTATGAATAATAATTTCACTAATATTGCTGTCTGATAGTTTTTTAGATAGTGGGGCAGATTTAATAAACTGAGGTCTTGCCCCAATAACAGAACATATTTTCATAATACTTTACACTCTCCTTTTTTTGATGGGATCTATAGTCCTAGGGCATGCTTAACATTTGCTTCATGAAATTCACATGCGTGTAGTTTCGCTTTTCTAAAATCTGAACTTGTTAAGTCGGATGAGTTAAATGAACATGCCGTGAAGGCGCTCCCTACAAATGACATTTTTTTAGTCGAATTGAAAGAATTTATACTCTCCATGCTGCATGATATAAAAGTAGATTTTTTAAAACTAGAGTCAACAAATGAGCTTTGATTAAAGTTGCATGACATAAGTTTTGAGCCTGCAAGATTAGAGTTAAGAATTTTTGAGCCATTCATTTCACAGTCTTTGAATGATAGTCTTGTGCCCTTTAAACCTTCTAATTGTAAACCATCCATCTTGCATTGGTTAAATTCTGCACTATTTTGATTATTTACCCCCAAACGTGTATTTAAAATTACAGCATTATCCAATGAGCAATTCTTAAAACTTGTCATTCCAAGACTTGAATTTCTAAATACTGCATCATTAAATGAACAATCTTTAAAGAAGGCTTTGCTTATCCTAAGCTTTTCAAATTCTGTTTTATTGAATTTGCAGCCTATAAATTGGGTGTCCCTAGGGAAAGAAATGTCTGAGAAGATGTAATCTGAAAAATCTATATCAAAGAAAACTAGTTCCCAAGAATTGCTTTTATGCTTAATTGAAAGTCTATTATGGTTAAAAATTCTATTGAATAATTTTTCTATAAATGAAACTTTAATATTTCTTCCTATTAATAAAAATTTAAGTATTGAACGTACAGAGTGATATCTTTCTTGTTTACCCAAGTTACCATTTACGTATTTATCATTTACATCTCTAAGCAAATCCATTAATTCCAGCATGCAGACACTTTTTAATTCTTTACCAGTGGATAATTTCTCAATTATCAACTCCAACTCATTCAACGGCTTAAATGTTTTATTTTTCAATTCATTTTCCATTAAGTTCCCTATATCCTTTTAGAAGTCTTTTCTCATAAACTGACCAGTTATCAATTTTCATATATTTCTTACAATTCTTTGATGCTTGGGAGATTTCGTCAATTTCTAAATTATTAACTATTTCTGCAATTTGTTTGGGTTCTAGCGGATCTGGAAGTAGCCAACCTACTTCATGCCCTTCAACAACTTTTCTTATTTCTGGAAATGGGCTACCGAGTATGGGAACCCCGGCATTTGGATACTCCCAAAGTTTATTTGGTGTACAGTACCAATGGTTTAAGCCACTATTCTCATAAGGAATTACCCCCACTGTCGCACCGCTTGACCATAATGGCAATTCTTCTTGGGGAGCTGTTTTAACAAATTTAACATTTATTTCCTTTCCGTTATTTTTTAGCTTCATCAGTTCTAATGTTTTGTCCAGCTCAACCTTAAAGTTACCCCATCCCATAAAAACAAGTTGCCAATCGTTTGACAAGTAGTTTGCGCTCAATAATAGTGATTGCAAACCTCTTTTATCTGCAAAACCACCTTGATACAGTAAAATCTTCTTTTTTCTATCTATGCCTGCAGCATCATGCAATCTTCCATCATATTTAAATTTTTCAGATGTCCTAGCTGCATTTTTTATGACAATTGCGGGTGGGAATTTAGGATAAGCAATAGAGTAATACTTTTCAAAACTTTCATTAATAGTAATAAACATATCGACTGATTTTGAATATTTTTTTAGTAAAAACTTATTTAGCATTGAATGTTCATTATTTGATTGAGCTAAGTGGTCATATAACTCATGTGCGTCGAAAACCAACTTTGATTTGCCTCTCTTCTTATATTGTGAAGCTACTGGCAAAGCATATACATCATGAGCATGAACTATATCTGGTTTTATCTCGTGTAGTATTTCGCTAATTTTTGATTCTCTTGCAAAAATAGCTCTAAACATTTTAGATGTATTCACATTAAATAAACTTCCAAAACCAAGAGCAAGGATTCTTGGTGTTAGCCAGATAAAATTATCAGAAAACTTTCTTTCTTCGGCAAATATCCTCTCTATGCCTTCAAGATTGTATTTTAACTCAACCTCATCTTCTTGTTTTCTGACATTTGTATAACTGCCAATGCTCGCTTGATAATCATTATAGATTTTAGATACAAAAAGCATTGCTAAGATAAAGACACTTATATAAATCAATGGTTTCCAAATAGAATTTAAATCCAAATTTATAAATTCTGGAAATGTTAAATTGAGATTTGATAACATTGAATCAGCAAAATTTACTGAGAAAATAGCAGCAGCAGTTAAAGATAAAATACCTAAGATACTAAATGTGAAGAAAAAAGAAGTTGGAATAATTGCTTTTGATCGCCATGCAACTCTATAAATTTTTATGCCTTCTTCAGTAACTTCATAGGGCACTTCATTCTTCGCATCTTGTATGCCAATTATTGAAACATCATAACCATTACTTTTTAAAGATGTTGCTTGTTTCACTACTCTAGCATCGTGAGAAACTGAGTTAATAACTACTTTGCAGACCTTTTTCATGGAATTTTTAGTGAATTATATCAGATATTTCAATAACGTATAAATAAAAGACAATATTAGATTTATATTTTATCTTTTTTAATTAGGAGTTGAACAAGATTACTTATTGCATTTGACTGATCTTTTTCAATCATATAGTCCTTCATATGTTTTGAAATATTCTCCTTTTTGACATCATCATATTTGTAAAAGTTATAAAAAAAGTCTGCAAAACTATCAAGGTTATAATTAAGTTTAAATTTTTTATCGAAATCATAAAAAGTATTAACTCCTTCACCACCAATAATAGCTAGAGGGGTTTGAGAGCAAAGAAAGTCAACTGATTTATTCATTGATATACCATATTTATAAAGTGGCGCGTTTTTAATGTAAGAAACTCCAATATCATATTGCGCCAGCTCATTAATTACCTCTCGGCTACTATTAAGCTGATCTTTAAAAAAGGTTTGAAAGCAAAGGTTTTTAGAAATATTTTCAATATGTTCTTTAGAGCTTCCTTTACCAATAACTGTGAAGTCAAAAAAGACACCAAATTTCTTAGCTGCAAAATCAAGATATTCTAATATATCAGGGAGATTATTATTATGTCTAATAGAGCCGCAATAGACAACTTTCAGCCTTTCATTATTAGTCTTTCTGCTAATAGTTTCAGACAAACCTTTTGTTATTAATATTTGAGGAAGAATAAAAATCTTTTTCACTTGATCTTGAAAGTTATTATCCAAAAAATATTGCTCTAAATCTGGTATCGTGGAGATTATTAATTTTGACTTTTGATATAAGTAGCTTTCTACTAACTTTAAGAGGTTTAAGCCAAATTTAATATTTGTTAATTCTGAAATAGATAAGGGCCATATATCTCTTACTTCAAAAATGAAAGGACATCCAAGCCTCAATGAAAGCATATATGCTGAAAAAGCAGAAATTAAATCTGGGCTAGACCCTATAACATATTCGTAACTATCTACTTTTTTAAAATGGAGCTTTATACTAAACTCTAATATCGATAATGTCCTAGACAAGATTGAATTACCGCTAAAAAATAAATTAACTACCTTAATCTCATCACTTTGTTTTGCACTGTACGTCTTATTTGTGGTGTGATCGATATTTGAAATTAATAGCTGAACATCAATACCTCTTTTTTTTAGCAATTTCTGCAGATGTGCATGCCTCTTATGTCCTCCAAAACCAAGAGGTTTTGACGTCCTATTAACTATAAGAATCTTCATTAAAAGTAAATTTCTTTAAGTTTTTGGTAATAATTATCAAAATAAAATCTTTTATTTCTGAGTCCACTATGCTTGAATTCTTTTATCATCTTCGATACCCCATTTATATCTTCTGGTTTAAATAATTTTCCTAAATCATTGTCTTCTATGAACTTCCAAGTCTCAAAATTTGATGCTATAACAAAAGTATCAGAGTTAATGTATTCAAAAATTTTTAGCGGCATAGACTCTGAATATGCTGGAGTATTCTTTAGCAAACATAAACCAATTGATGCATTTTCAAGTAAATCAATAATTTCACAATGTTTTAAATCACCAAGATAAGATACATTTTGCGGTAAATTAGCCAGCAGTTCTTCTATGTCGGGTTCATAGCATTTCCCACATACTATGAATTTTATAGAATTATCATCTAGACAATTTTTTGCAATTTCCATTAACTCCAAAATACCCTTTTTTTTGCTTATCAGTCCTGCATAAATAACAATTTTTTCACTGTTAATATTTTTTGAAAAATCCTGGAAATCTGATTTTAGAGGATAATTTGGCAGTAAAATCACCTTTTTTTCTAAAAAATTTCTTTTTATTGCATTAGTTGGGCAGGTTATTAAATTACAAAATTTGTTTGCGAAAAAAGACTCAAATAACGCTATGAGTTTGGATAGAAATCTTTTTTGAGCATCAGAAAATCTATCATTTTGTTTTACATAATTTCTATAATCTTCATGAGCATCATAAATTACAATCATCCCAAATAGTCTCAATATTGGAGATAATGCTAATAACTCAAAATTATGAAGAAAAAATATTTTTCGATTTAGGTTTAAAAAAATTTGAAAAAAATTAAAGCATACTGCAAAAAATCTATTTAAAAAGAAAAAATTCGGTAGAACAATCTCCTTTAAAAGATTGCTTTTGTAACTATCTTTGTGATGTCCTATAAAAACATTCTCAATATTATCAGAAATTAAGGATTTAATAATTTTCCCTTTAATTCTGGAGTCATCTAGATGATGGGAAATATTTAGATGGACAACCATTGTTATAAAAATCCAATTTAAATTGATTCTATAACATTATTGAGAGCATTTGATATTTTTTCTATAGACTCTGTGTCAAGGTAAGGATGCATTGGTAGGCTTAAAACCCTATTTGCAACATCTTCAGTAACTTCAAGTTTTGTATCTGAAAAGTAAGGTTTTTGCAAATGTATTGGTGCCGGATAATATAGAGCTGTTGGTACTTCATGCTCTTTCAAAAGGCCCATTATCTTTTCTCTGTATTGAGATATATCCTTGTCCAAAAGAATTGTGTATTGTGCCCATACAGATCTATTGCTGGGATCTGTTATTTCTGGTAATTTAATTTTTGATATTTTGTGTAAACTTTCATCATATTTTTTTGCAACTTCATTTCTTTGCGCAATTTCATCTTCATATACTTTCATTTTTTCAATAAGTACTGCTGCTTGAATAGTATCAAGCCTTGAATTGAGACCGATTTCTACATAATTATATCTACCTTGTTGGCCATGCTTTGTTATTGCTGCCGCAGTCTCAAACAATTTAGGATCTGTACAAAAAATTGCTCCACCATCCCCGTAACAACCCAGAGGTTTTGCTGGAAAAAAACTTGTTGTTGATATGTGAGCTACACTACATGATAAGTTGCCATCATTTTTAGATCCAAATGCTTGAGCAGAATCTTCAATAACTTTTATGCCGTTTTCATTTGCAAAGTTAGTAATTTTTTTAATGTCACATGTCCTCCCAAACATTGAAACGGGAATTATAGCCTTTGTTTTATTAGTAATCTTAGATTTAATATCTTCCAGCGAAATATTAAAAGTATCTTCATCAATGTCGGCATAGATAGGAGTAGCATCCACTAACTTAACCACCTCGGCTGTAGATACCCATGTGAATGACGGAACAATAACTTCATCTCCACGTGTAATACCTAATGCTCTTAATGCCACCAGCAAAGCATCTGTTCCATTAGCACAGGTAACACATTTTGCACCGACATAGTCTGACAATAATTTTTCTAACTCCTTTACTTGTTTGCCTTGAATGAAGTTTCCATCCTTTAAAACGTTATGGATTGATGAATCAATTTCTTTTTTTAAAATTTCATATTGTTTTTTTAGGTCAATAAAATTCATTTCTATACTTTTTTAAATTTTTTGTAATTTTAATAATATCTCTAAAACTAAATATGCTTCCTCAAAACATGTTACTGGTTGTCTTCTAGTATTAATTGCATCAACAAATGCTTCGCACTCATTCTTTAAAGGGTTATTCTCACTATTTACCTCAATATAATTAGGCTGCAAAAGATTCTTTTTACTAAGGTTCTCTTTTGTAAAATTAGCATCTAATGAATAAAGTTTTTGGTCTGGGTTTATGTTAGAGTCCTCGAAAACAAGAATACCTTTTTCACAATAAACTTCTATTTTTTGTTCTTTTTTTGCAGAGCCCCAATCCACCTCTATTTCAACATTAATCCCATCTAACTCAAAAAAGATGTTTGCCTTATCAGTGTTAGAATTAAAAAAATCTTGCCTCATAATAGAAAGTTTTTGATAGCTTTTATTTTTAGAAAGAGAAAGTACCATTGAAATATCGTGAGGAGAAAAAGACCATACGACATCTTCATAGTCTCTTATGATTCCGAAACTTTTTCTTGAAGATTTAATCCTCTTTATCTTTCCTAGTCTTTCAGAATTTAAAATTTTTTTCATTTCAATAAAATGGTCATGATAGTGAAGTAAATGCCCAACCATTAAAATTGAATTATTCTGTTTTGATTTTTCACCAATTTTTGATGCTTGATCAAGATCTAAGCAAATAGGTTTTTCAATAAAAACATCTTTTTCGCTCGCCAAGCATTTCATAGCTACATCAAAGTGAGTATTTGCTGAAGTTGCAATCATTACTCCTTTAATTTCATCATCACTAAGGGCATTTTCGATTCCCATATTCTCAAGTCCAAGATCATCATTAAAATCTTTTTGTAGTTTTTGATTTGCATCAATGACAGTCTTTAAATAACCAAGATCATTGACAGTCCTTACAATATTTTTGCCCCAATAGCCACAACCTATAACTGCTAATTTAGGCCTTGATGACATTTTTACTATATTGTGATGTTTTTAAACAATTTCTTGTGTCTATAACAAGCGGTGAGTTTTCAACAATTGTGTCATAGTCAACAATATCATGGTCTGTACATATTATTGTCAAATCAACATCCTTCAGATTTTCTGGAGAAATATCAGTACAATCTACGTTCTCAAATTGTTGAAAATTTCTTAATTTAGGAATTTTGTTAATGTAAGGATCGTGATACTCAATTTCTGCACCAAATTCTGTAAGTAATTTCATGATTTCCAAGGATGGGCTTTCTCGCATATCATCAACATTTTTTTTGTAGGCCAATCCACAAACTAAAATCTTAGAACCATTTAGTGATTTTTTTGCCATGTTAAGATGGTTTTGACATTTTCTTACTACATGAAGTGGCATTGATGAATTTATATCTCCCGCAAGTTCAATAAACTTGGTGGCTAGGGAGTGCTCTCTAGCTTTAAAAGTTAAGTAAAATGGATCTACTGGAATGCAATGACCACCAATACCTGGACCTGGATAGAAGGGCATGAATCCAAAAGGTTTTGTAGATGCTCCATCTATCACATTCCAAACATCAATATCCATGTGATCATAAATAATTTTTAGCTCATTAACTAAAGCAATATTTATTGATCTGAAAATATTTTCTGTAAGCTTCACAGCTTCAGCCTCATATGATGATTTCATTGGGAATGTCTTAGTAAGTTTTGAGTATATTTCAAGTGAAAGTTCAAGGCTTGTTGCATCATCTGCTCCTACAACTTTTGAAATATTCTTGATATTAAAATTTTTATTGCCTGGATCTTCTCTTTCAGGAGAATATCCTAAGTAGAAATCTTTATGACAGATTAGCCCTGACTCTTCCAATATTGGTTTAATAAGCTCATTAGTTGTTCCTGGGTATGTGCTTGATTCTATGAGCACCAAATGACCCTTGTTTAAATATTTTGACAGTGATTTTGCAGTGTCTATAAGGTGCCCCATATATGGATTTCTTTGTTCGTCAATAGGTGTGGGGACACATACAAAAATGATATCCATATTTGAAATTTCTTGAAAATTTGAAGTCGCAAATTTTCCATTAGTATTAAGTTTTGATATATCATCAGGCTGAATATGATTTATGTATGATTCTCCATTATTTAGCTGCTTAATCTTCTCTTCATCTATGTCAAAACCATTAATTTGATATCCAAGTTCTTTAAAGTGTATTGCAAGTGGAAGTCCAACATAACCCAGGCCGATAACACCAAGCCTAGCCTGTTTATTACGAATTTTTTCGGTTAAATCAAAATTAGCCATTTAAGTTTAAAAATCAAGCTTAAGTGTATTCTTTGTTTAGTTTGACAGCAATATTAAATGTGAAAAATATAAACATAATTAATAAAAAAGTTATTGCTGTATTTAGAATTACTTTTTTTGAGTCGGGGGACTCGGGGATTGTTGGTTCTGAGATAATCTTTATCTTATCAGACATAAAATTCTGAGTTATTGAATTTTCATAAAGTTTATTGAGTAATTCTTTTTTTACATCAGCACTCAAGTCTGTGAGAATTCTTGTTGGATATATATTTTCTGTATTTAAATCATCATTCTCAGTAACATTTTCTTTTTTACAGTTTTCTAATTGTCTTTTTGCAATATTTATTAATAGTTCAGAACCTGTTTCAACCTCAAGAAGTATTTCATCAATCATATACCTAGCATCAGATACTGAATTATTTGATAGTGACAATATGTCACACATGCTATTAGTCGAAGTTATGGTGGAATTTAATTTATTTTGCAAATTAAAGTAATTATATAAATTTACTATTAAAACAAGGTTGATTTTATGCCCAAGATCTTTTCTAAAAGTTTTAGTATTGAACTCAATAGTCTTTGATTGATCATTAATCTGAATAGATACAATGTCACTTATGCTTCTAGGATCTGGTGTCAAAGCTCTATGAAAAAAGTAAAAATTGCTTGGTTTTAACTCATCGAAGCTAATTGAGGCATCTACAAGCTCTGATTTAAAATTTTGAAATGCTTTTTTTGATACAAGATACTCTTTCATCTGATACATTTCATAAGATGCTTGCCCTCCCAAGCTAGCAATTGGGTTCAAAACATTGATTTGCTGACTACTCTGATCTTCCTTAATTGAAATAATCATTTGCGAAGTATAAGTGGAAGGTGCAAATAGTAAGTAATATAGGAAAATCAGTATTAAAGTTGCACCAGAAAATTTAACTTTGTTTTTTAAGCCTATTTTCTTTAATAACTTCATCATATAGTTTTACTCCATCTTCGATATCTAATTTTTCTGATAGTCTTCGATCTTTAATAACATAACATTTATTACAGTTTTCTTTAATAGTGTTTAAATTATGTGAACAAAGAAGTACTGACGAGCTATCAATTAATTGTTTAAAATATTTAGAAGCCTTTTCTCTAAAAATTGCATCTCCTACAGAAATTACCTCATCAAATATATAAAAATCAAATTTAAAACTAAGTGAAAGGAAAAATGCAAGCTTAGATTTCATTCCTGCTGAGTATGTTGCAACTCTTCTATCTAGATCTGTTCCTAGTTCTGTGTTTAAAGAAACAATTTCAAAGATTTCATCTTTATTTGCACCAAGTAAATCACTCAAAAAATAAATATTATGGCGACCGGTAAGCGTTGGAACTAGAGAAGAAAAAATACCAATTGGCCATGAAACATGGCCTTGCTTTTTTATGCTTCCGCTGGTCAGTGATTCAGCTCCGGCAATCATATTGCAAAGTGTTGTTTTGCCTGTACCATTTAAACCTAGAAGACCAATTGTCTCCCCCTCATTGATCTTTAAGTTACTTTTTTCAAAAACTATTTTTCTATCGCCAAGAAGCGTATGGTAATGTTTTGTAAAATCTTCCAGTTGTATAAAGTTCATATTGATCTCCTCAATATGAAAGTAGTTTTTAGCCAATAAGCAGGAAGAATTGTAATTCCTAACCAAAAAATAAAGGTATAAACATAGCTTAAATTCACCCCAGGGCTTATATCGCCAGTAAAATTAAATCTTACACTTTCTACTAAATGAACAAGTGGGTTATATAAGAAATATACTTGATAATCAGCAGGGATTGAGCTTAATGGGAAGAAAACGCATGATAAAAATAAAAGGGACAGAGGAACATAACTATGAAAAGTTATAAGAATTTTACTTTCAAAAATGATTAATGAGGCGATATATTGATAAAAACAACCAAAAACAAAACCAATTATTATTACTTCCATAAAATTAAAAATGCTATAGGAAAACTCCAAGTAAGCTCCAGCTCCAACACAAATAAAAAAAATCGGTGAATAAATAAAAAACTTTGAAAGGCAATTTGATATCACCATCGAAAAATAATTCACGTTAGGCAAATAGAGAACATTCTTCCTATTATCAAGATGTGTTGATGATGCAATCAATTCTCTCACTAAAAAAAATATTGAAGCTGGAAATAGATACAATTGAATAGCCTCTTCTAAGCCTATATTCCCTCTAAAAGCTCTTAATACAAGACTGATGAGTATTGTTATCAGTAATGGCCTTAACATTGCAAAGAAAAAACCATATGTAAGCCTTCCCTCTTGGTCAAGATAACTTTGTATAATTTGAGCATTTATGGATCTAAAAAAAGAGCTCAGATTATCCTTAAGGTTTATCTGTGCTCTTTTATAATCTAGCATCATACAAGTATAATCATTACAAAAAATATGTCTAAAAAGAAAATTGCTATTGTAGGCCACGGATTTGTAGGAAGAGCTACAGATGAAGTGTTTAATAAAAATATAGAAAAAAAGATTATTGATCCAAAATATGGCAACTCTATATCAGATTTAGTAGAGTTTGACCCTCAATTCATAATTATTTGTGTTCCAACACCAATGGGCAAATCAGGCCAGGATTCAAAAATATTAAATTCTGTTATTTTGGATATAGCCAAGTTTAAACTCAAGGGCACAATCGTAGTTAAAAGCACTGTTCTTCCAAACTATCTAAACAAAATTAATGATATTTCTGGTGAAATCGTTTACAACCCAGAATTTTTAAGAGAAAAACATGCTATAAAAGATTTTATTAACTCAAAATCCATTATTCTTGGAGGGGAGATCAGCCTGTGCAAGAAAGTAGCAGATTTGTATGTCAACAACTCATTATGCAAAACAAATAACTTTATCTATACATCTATATCAGAAGCATCTCTTATCAAATACACAATAAATTCTTATCTGGCTACAAAGGTTATATTTTTTAATCAAATTAATGATCTGTATGAATCTATGGGGGTTGATGGGTCAGATTGGAATAATTTTATAAAAATGCTTTCATTTGAGAATAGAATTGGAAGTTCTCATATGTCTGTTCCTGGTCATGATGGCAGGAAGGGATACGGAGGTGCATGTTTTCCAAAAGATGTAAGTGCATTAATAAAATTTGCAGAAAACCAAAATGTTGAACTATCATTGCTCCATGAAATTCATAAGATAAATAACAAAATAAGATCTAAATATAAGAATAATAATCAAAGAGAAAAGGATCAGAATATATTTTTTGACTAAAGCCCAGGTGGTGAAATTGGTAGACACAAGGGACTTAAAATCCCTCGAAGGAAACTTCGTGCCGGTTCAAGTCCGGCCCTGGGCACCATTGAGGTAAATGAAAATTCTAATTACAGGAGCATGTGGTTTTATTGGTATGCACCTATCAGAAAGATTGCTTAGCAAAGGTTTTGAAGTTGTAGGAATTGATAACTTAAGTCAATTCTCAAACTACCATCTTAAAAAATCAAGACATGCAAGGCTTAAAGTGAATCAACATTTTAAATTTATAAACCTAGATGTCTCAGAAATAAATAAAATAGAATTTAATGAAAGATATGACTGTATAATACATCTAGCTGCACATGCAGGTGTAAGAGAATCTTTTAATAACTCATATAGTTACATTAAAAACAATATTTTAGCGCACCTTGAAATGCTAAAATTTGGTCAAAAACATTCAAAGAAATTTATTTACGCTTCTTCCTCTTCAGTTTATGGTTCTCATAAAAATATAAAATCTAAAGAAAATCATGTTACTGATAATCCATCAAGCATATATGGAATAACAAAAAAATCGTGCGAAATGATTTCAAAGAACTTTTTCGATGTTACTGGATATCCTTCACTAGGATTAAGGTTTTTTTCAGTTTACGGTCAGTATGGTCGACCAGATATGGTTTACTGGAATTTCACCAGAAAAATTATCAATGATGAAAGAATAACGTTACTAGATCACGGAAATCATTTAAGAGATTTTACTTTCATTTCTGATATTGTTGATGGAGTTGAAAAGCTAATTGTAGATTTTAATTTCCAGGAAAACCTTACTATGAATCTAGGTAATGGGAATCCAAGAAAAATCACTGAGTTGTTAGCGATAATTGAAAAGTTATTAGCTAAAAAATCAAAAGTTAAATGTATAGACGGAGATGTTCAAGATGTTCCTCTTACCAGCTCAGACAACTCTCTAGCTAATAGACTCATAAAATACAGCCCAAAGGTAAGTTTGGAGGAAGGTATGAGTAGATTTGTTAAATGGTATAAAGACAGTAATATAAATTATTAACTAATTTAATGGTAAAATATGGACATGTATTTGAGAAAAACTTTTTTGGCATTACTTTTTGTAACAGGATTTGAGGCATTTGCTCAGCAAACTCCAGATAAGTTAACTGCTGAAATAATGGAAAACCTGAAAGAACAGGCTTCTAATGAATTTAATGTTGAAAACAGTAAAATTGAAGTCACCCAAAGCCTTAATAAAAATACAACAACTCTCGATGAAAACAATAGCGATTTTAAAATTTTTGGATTAGATTTTTTTAATTTCAGATCCCAAACAAATACACCAGTTTTAGATATTCCGCTATTATCTGATTACGTAATTTCATTCAATGATGAATTAGAGCTTCTCCTCACGGGCACAAATAATAAAATTATTAATTTACGAGTTGACCTTGGTGGGAGTGTTCTAATACCAGACTTAGGCAGGGTTAGCCTTCAAGGACTTACTATTAATGATGCAAATATAAAAATACAGAATCTAATTAATAATGCCTATATTTCTACTAATAGTTTCTTAAATGTAAAGAATCCATCACTTAAAAAAATATCTGTAATTGGAAGTGTAAAAGAGCCAGGAACATTTCTTGTTAATCCATATATTTCATTATCTGAGGCCATTAAATATGCTGGAGGGTTAAATAAAAATGCTAGCCTTCGTAAGATTTTGGTCAAAGACATTTATGGCAATGTTACTGAACATGATATGTATGAGTTCTTAGTTTTTGGTGATCGAAAAGTCGATGTTAACTTACAGAATGGTGATACGGTTATTATTTCAGCAACTTCTAATCATGTAAATATTGACGGAGAGGTCCAGAGACCAATGGTTTACGAATATCATGAAGATGACTCATTTAGAAATCTTATTGATTTTTCACTTGGGCTAACATCTTCATCAAATATTGAAAATATATCAGTTAATAAAAGCGAGGAAGGTGTAATTAAAACCTACAAGGCAAATATGAGCAAAGTTATAGGTAAGGATAATATTCTTGATGTATATGTTGGTAAAAAGGAATTAGATCAAGATAAGCTTTTATTTGTAAATGGTAATGGGGTTGATGACGGTTATTTTGCCTACTCAAAGGCTCAAAATCTGAGTGAAATTATTACTAATCTTAAATTTTCATCAAGTGTTTATCCTTTCTATTCTGTTCTAAAGCAAGAGTCTGAAGATGGCAGAAAAATTGAATTTAAATATTTCTCACTTTTTGATAAAAACTCTTATGAAAGTATTGTTTTAAAAAATAATCCAGAGCTAAAGTTTTTTTCTAAGAATGATGTTCTTAAAATGGGAGAGTCATTAATTAAAAGCAGTTTAACTAACAATACTGAAATAGAAAGTGAGCTAAAAGATTATTTAAAACAATCTGATTTAAAATTAGTTACTATCGGTAATAGAAGCATGAAATTGCCTCTCGTAGCTGATATGGCACCAATAGATTTATATAATTACCTTGGGATACCTGGTCAAATTATACAAAAAGACGTAACAGTAAATTTGGAAAATGAATCCATCTCAGACAGCTTTACTACAAAGTTTTCGACAAATTCCTTGTCAGGTATTTCGTTCCCAGAGAAAGAAAACAATACAATATCTGTATCAATTACTGGACAGATAGCTAACCCTGGTACATACATCGTAACCACCGGAACGTCTTTAGATGATTTGTATAATATTGCTGGAGGTTTGCAAGACAAAGCCTCTGTTTATGGAATATTTTTTAGTAGAGAATCGATTAAAAAGAAAGAGAGAGAGGCTCTTGAATCATCTAAAAATATTTTGGCAGATGCGCTTGTATCAAAGGCTACAAATGATATGGCTACCAACACGAATTCAATTAATTTAACATCACTAATCCAATTGGCAAATGAAGTTACATTAAAAGGAAGAATAACAGGAAACTTTGCACCAGACTCAGAAGAATCAAAATCTTTTTTTCTAGAAGATAATGACGAAATTTTCATACCATATAAGCTCACAACAGTAACTATTGTTGGGGAAATTTTGAACCAAGTAACAACAAAATATAGGCAAGATATGTCTTATTCAGATTACATAAAATCAGCAGGCGGTATGTCTAAATACGCAGATAAAAATTCAATATATGTAATAAGGGCTAACGGAGAGTCAATGCCTTTAGGAAATAGGATATTTCAAAAACCAATATACCCTGAGCCAGGAGATACAATTGTTATTCCTAGAGATCTTGACAAGCTTGATACCCTTCCTTTAATTAGCGTAGCCACAAGGATTATTTCTGATATTGCTTTTTCTGCAGCATCTCTAAATGCTATTAGAAATTAGAAAGTGAGAAAAAATATAATCCTTTTTTTTCTTTTAGTCTGCCCTATAACACATTCAAAGATTAAATTTAGGTCGCTTATATTAAGCTTATCTTTTTTTCCATTCATATTTTTTGGTGGGACCACCTACGTAAATAATCATGGAATTTCTGGAATAATAAATACCCCATCTGCAGATCTAATGCCAGAAGGTTTTGTCGCTACTACTTTCTATAGAGGCAATCCAGATAGAAAAATAACACTTACATTTGCTCCTTATGATTGGTTAGAAGGGTCAATATTTTACACAAGTATTGAAGGAAAAGAATATGGAGGAGGTTTTGATCAAGACTATAAAGACAAGGGTTTCAATGTTAAAGCAAGACTGTTTAAACAAAATAATCTTATTCCTCAATTAGCAGTTGGATTTAATGATATTGGAGGCACTGGATATTATTCTTCTGAATATATTGTAGGAAAATATGCAATTAACCCTCAGCTAGATTTGAATTTTGGGTTAGGTTGGGGAACGCTTAGCGGTTCAGGCCATATAAAAAACCCGTTTTCTTACATAAATTCAAGCTTCAGTAAAAGAAAGGCATTTGAAGGAAAGGGTGGAGAGTTGAATTTTGGAAGATTTCTAAGAGGCAGCACCGCAGATTTTTTTGGTGGCCTAACCTATAAATACAACAGCAAAACTACTTTTATGCTTGAGCATGATCCAACTCTTGTTCCTGGACTTATGAACTATCCCCAAGCTAAATCTAGATTAAATTTTGGGATCAATCAAATCACAGATTATGGTTCATTCTCTTTAAATTATGAGAGAGGAAATTCAATATCATTTAACTATACCTATGCTCAAGATTTTTCAAAGAAAGGTAGAAAATTTAATAGACCCAAAAAATTAGACTATATTGATAGAGAAAAAAATCTTAAAAAAATATTAAATTTAAATTCCATAGGTCTCAAAACAATTGAGGAGACTAAAGAGAAAATACATCTAGATATTAGAGAAATCTCTTATCACGACAAAACAAAATTTGAATATATTGTAAATGAGGCAACTAAACTATCTTTAGATGGTTTCAAGGATGTTGAAGTAACAGTTTGGAAAGCTGGATTAATGGTGAACAAATTTGTCATAGAGAAGAAAAAAAACAAAATAAAAAAAGAAAAAGACATGATCTTTTATTCTGAAAATCCATTTCCAATTATCAATACTAATAACAGTCTAAGCGTAAGACCTTTCATAGCTGGACGCGAAGATTTTTTAAAATTAGCTTTGCTTTTGCAAAATGATACTCAGGTAATTTTCAGTGAAAACCTTTTCTTGACTACTAATGTAAAACAATCACTTATTGATAATTTTAGTGATTTGCGTTACCCACCTGTTAATACTTTTCCTGAACAAGTAAGATCTGATATAAAGGAATATTTAAATAATTTTAATAAAGGTCCTTTCATAGGCAGAGCACAAATAGATTTTTTTAAAACCATTGACTTGAAACATCATGTTCAGTTGAGTGCGGGAATTTTTGAAGAAATGTTTTCTGGAGCGGGTTTTGAATATCTATGGTCTGAACCTGGTTCAAAGTACTCAATTGGTTTTGAATCATATTTCGTTAAGAAGAGGGAATATGATATGAGGTTTAGGCATCAAAATTACTCAAATATTACTTCACACCTAAATTTATATTATCAAAATGATTATTTGGTTCCCTTTGATATTCATTTATCAGTCGGTGAATATCTTGCAGGAGATCGTGGCTACACATTTGATTTGTCAAGAAGATTAAAAAATGGAACAAAGTATGGCCTTTTTTTTACTAGAACAAATGTGTCTAAATTAGATTTTGGAGAAGGCAGTTTCGACAAAGGGATTTATTTTTCGGCACCATTGTTTTCAAAAAACTTATTAAGTGATATTTTCTGGAGACCATTAACAAAAGATCCTGGTCAAAAGTTAATAAGAATGAATAATATTCACGAATTCCTTAGAGCGCATAGATAGTGAATTGATAATCTATCTTTTATAGAGTCCCAGTTCCAGTCCCAGTTCCAGTCCCAGTTCCTGTTCCTGTTCCTGTCCCTGTCCCAGTACCAGTCCCTGTTCCTGTTCCTGTCCCTGTCCCTGTCCCAGTTCCTGTCCCAGTTCCAGTCCCAGTTCCTGTTCCAGGATCCGGTGTAGGTTCCGGTGTTGGCTCAGGAGTTGGTGCCGGCGTAGGTTCCGGTGTTGGCTCAGGAGTTGGCTCAGGAGTTGGTGTAGG
>MDTG01220808.1_pt1 | contig 22225 bp, 21 predicted proteins | sample 811421 | NCBI WGS metagenome assembly MDTG01 (sample SAMN05326645, study PRJNA326480) | marine metagenome | isolation source: seawater | place: Pacific Ocean: South East | collected 2011
ATTGAATTTCATTATTATTAACTTTTTTCATTAATACTTTTTTTTCATCTTTTTGCAATTTACCGTGTAAAAACCCTAAAGAATAATCCTTAAAAATTGATGTTGAAAATTCATTAAATGCACTTTCAGCATCCTTAGCATCAATCTTTTCTGATTCTTGAATAATAGGAAAAACAATAAAACAAAATCGACCTTTATCCATCTCTTTTTTCATTAAATCATATACAATATTTATTTTCTCTTTACTTATAATTTTAGTTTTAATTGGGATTCTGTTTTTAGGCTGTTCATCAATCCAAGATAAATCCATATCTCCATGCATTGCAAATGTTAATGTCCTAGGAATTGGTGTAGCTGTCATAGCTAAAACATTTACATGAGTGCCTTTAGAAATCAAATTTTTTCTTTGCTCAACACCAAATCGATGCTGTTCATCAACAATAACCAATCCAAGATTTTTAAACTTTACATTTTTTTGAAATAATGCATGTGTTCCAACAATAATTTTTATATTCCCTAATTCAAGATTTTTATAAATTAATTTTTTATTTTTAGTATCAATATTACTAATTAATAAATCACAAGATATATTTAAAATTTTACAATATTCTTGAAAGCTATTATAATGTTGTTCTGCTAAAATTTCTGTTGGTGCCATAATGGCTACTTGCATTTTTTCTGCAACAACAATTGCAGATGTAAGCATTGCTACCACTGTTTTACCACACCCAACATCTCCTTGAATTAAACGGTTCATTGGCCTGTTCAAAGATAAATCTTTTCTGATTTCTTTTAAGACCCTAATTTGTGCGCTTGTTAATTCAAATCCTAAATTTTTATACATATCTTTAACATATGGACCTAGTTCCATTATAGGCTTTGAATTGTATTTTTCTATTTTATTTTTATTAATTGCTAATGCTAATTGCATGAAAAAATATTCATCAAATTTCAATCTGTAGTATGCTTTTTTTAAATCATCATGATTTTCTGGACTATGAGCTTTGTGAATAGCATCATTAATAGATAACAATGATTCTTGCTTTAAAAAATTATCAGAATAATGGTCCTCAATAGTATTCAATTTATTTAAAGCAATTAAAACTAACTTTCTAAATCCTCTACTATCTAATCCAGATTGTTTTAATTTTTCACTTGATGGATAAATTGGAATTATTCTACCAGTATTTAATACATCAGAGTTTTGGTCTAATAAATCAAATTCAGGGTGTATTATCCTTAATCCTTTATAAAATTCAATTTTTCCAAAAACTGCAACTAAATCATTAACTTTAAATTTATCAATAATCCATGAAACAGCATTAAACCATATGCAGGATAATCTCCCCGTTTCATCTGCAATATTTAATTGAAAATATTTTCCTCTTTTTAATCTTTTCAAGCCAAAAGATTTGATATGTCCAATAATAACTGCTTGCTCTCCTATTTGAAGATCTTTAATATGCTTGATATTAGTTCTATCTAAATACTTTCTTGGAAAATGTCTAATCAAATTTTGTATTGTATCAATTCCAAAACTATTAAGAACTGAACCTCTTTTAGGGCCTACTCCTTTAAGAAATTGTATTTCAGTATTTAAATTAATTTTATAGAATTTATGATTATCCAATCTAGTTAATTTGATTTTAAACTATCAAAATTTGATTTGAATTTATTATAGTCATTTAAATAGCGTTCATATTTATCTTTCTCATTTTTAACAACATTCTCAGGAGCCTTATTGACAAAATTTTCATTATCTAATTTTCTTTTTATATTATTCATTCTTGAATTTAAATCATGTAATTTTTGTTCCAATCTTGATAATTCTTTATCAATATCAATTAGTCCTTTAAGAGGTAAGAATATTTCTATATTTTTAATTACACTAGTAGCAGATTGTTCAGGTTTTTCTAAACTTAATCCCGTATGAATAGAGTCTACATTGATCATATATTCTAAATGTCTTTTATTTCTATTAAACGCTTCTATTTTATTAATATCACCTCTGCAAAATAAATCAATTTTTTTCTTTGGTGAAATACCTAAATTAATTTTAGTATTTCTGATTGCTGAAATAGTTTCCATAATAAGCTCAATATCTTGTTCAGCATTTACATCAATATAACTTTTATTTAATTTTGGATTAGATGAAGATATTAATAAATCTTTTTCATTCGTTTGAGACCAAATTTCTTCAGTTATGAAAGGAGCAAATGGATGTAGTAATTTTAAAATATTTTTTAAAACATACATCATTACTGATTGTGCAATCACTCTATCATTATCATCCATCCCATAAAATCTTGATTTAGAAAATTCTATATACCAATCACAATAATCTTTCCAAACAAAATTGTATATTTGTTTAATAACATCATTTAGTTTATAACTATCATAAGATTTATTAATATTAGATATTACATTATTTAATTTTGATAAAATCCAAATATCAGTTTGATCCATATTGGAAATTTTAATAGATGAAATATCAATAATTTTATCATCTTCTAGATTCATAAAAATAAATCTTGAAGAATTCCAAAGTTTATTCATAAAATTTCTTCCAATTTCTATTCTATCTTCAGAAAATTGTATATCATGTCCTTGAGGTGACATCATTAAAATACTTACTCTAACAGCATCAACTCCATATTTATCAAATAAATCTATTGGGTCTGGAGAATTCCCTAATGATTTACTCATCTTCCTACCTTTTGAATCTCTAATAATGCTTGTAAAATATACATTCGAAAATGGAATTTCATTTTTTAAGTATAAACCTGCCATTATCATTCTTGCTACCCAAAAAAAGATAATATCTGGACCAGTAACTAAATCTTGAGTAGGATAAAATTTTTGTAAATCTTTGCTATCATTTGGCCAATCTAACGTTGCAAGTGGCCATATCCAAGAACTAAACCATGTATCAAGTACATCTTCATCTTGTACCCAACCATCTTCATTTGGAGGCTCTATACCACAATAAACTTTTTCATTTTTATACCAAACTGGAATTCTATGACCCCACCATAGTTGTCTTGATATACACCAATCTTTTATGTTTTCCAGCCAATGATTATAAATTTTTGTCCATCTATTTGGATGGAAATTAATTTTTCCAGAATTAACAACATCAAGTGCTGGTTTTGCAAATTTGTCCATTTTTAAAAACCATTGTTTTGATAATCTGGGTTCAATTATAGCATCTGTTCTCTCTGAATGTCCTACTTGATGTGTATAATCTTCAATCTTATCTAAAACATTATTATCATCTAAAATCTTAATAACTTTTTTTCTTACTTCAAATCTATCTAAACCTATAAATTCTTCTGGAACATTTTGATTTAATGTTCCATTATCATTCATTATATTTATAATTTCAAGATTATGTCTTTGCCCCATTTCAAAATCATTTGGATCATGAGCAGGTGTAACTTTTACACAACCTGTACCAAATTCTTTATCAACATAATTATCTGCAAAAATTGGAATCTCTTTATTAACAATTGGTAGTAATATTTTTTTACCAATATATTTTTTATATCTTTCATCATCAGGGTGAACTGCAACACCTGTATCACCTAGCATTGTTTCTGGTCTAGTTGTTGCAACTACTAAATATTCATTTGAATTTTTAATGGGATATCTAAAATGCCAAAGATGCCCTTGTTTTTCTTTATGAATTACTTCTTCATCAGATAAGGCTGTTTTACCTATAGGATCCCAATTGGTCATTCTTTCACCTTTATAAATTAATCCATCATCATAAAGTTTAACAAAAAGTTGAATGACAGAATTGTAATATTTATCATCCATAGTAAATCTTTCTTTAGACCAATCACAAGAACATCCTAAACGTTTTAACTGCTTAATTATGGTGCCAGAATATTTTTCTTTCCATTCCCAAGAATGTTCTAAAAATTTATCCCTGCCAATTTCTTTTTTATTTATATTTTTTTCTTTTAAAAGTTTTGTTACTTTTGTTTCAGTTGCAATAGAAGCATGATCGGTACCAGGAAGCCATAATGTACTCTTTCCACTCATTCTCGCTCTTCTAACGAGAACATCTTGAATTGTATTATTTAATACATGACCTAAATGTAATATTCCTGTAACATTTGGAGGAGGTATCATAATAGTAAACGAATCATTATTATTTTTTGAAGGCTTAAAATATCCTCCCTCATTCCATTCTTTATACCACTTTTCCTCTAAATTATCAGGATTATATGTTTTAGATAACTCTTTTTTCATTATATATACTGATTTAGTTATAAAATATATATTATAAATTAATAATTTATTCAACATCTTTATCAAAAAATAAATAAATCAATTTTATGAAATATGGAGCTATAGCAACTGGTTCAAATGAATCATTAGATACTGCCAAACATATATTTAAAGAAGGTGGCAATGCTTTTGATGCAGCAATTGGTGCTGTTTTTACATCTATGACCTCTGAATTTGCTTTAACAAGTGCTGGTGGGGGGGGTGTATTACTTGGTATAAATAATAATTCTAATCCTATTTTATATGATTTTTTTGTTAATTGTCCAAATTTTAATAATCAAAATGCAAATTTTAAAAAAATTTCAGTTAATTTTGGAAAAACAAAACAAGATTTTTTTATAGGTGAAGGATCAATTGCAATCCCCGGCAATATTGCGGGGTTATTAAAAGCTCATTATGAAAATGGCGTATTGCCTCTATCAACTATTCTTGAACCAGCAATACATTATGCAAAAAATGGTGTCACTATTTCATCTTATCAATCCTATATAAATTCTCTTGTAAAGCCTATATTACTACTAACCAAAGATGGTAAAAATTTATTTACTAAAAATAATGTTTTTTTAAAAGAAGGAGACAACTTTTCTAACAAAAATTTTTCTGATTTCTTAAATCAAATTAATAGATATGGAGCTGATTTCTTTTATAACGGAGATGGAGCTGATTTGATTTATAATACATTTAAATCAAAAAGTTATATAAACATAGATGATCTAAATAATTATAAAGTTATCAAAAGAAGGCCATTATCTTTTAAATTTAAAAATCATCAAGCATATACAAATCCAGCCCCTTCATATGGAGGAACATTAATAGCTTTCTTATTTAATCTTTTGAATGCATCAAAAAAAATTGACAATTTAAATATAGCAGATTTAGTTAAGGCTATGGAAATTACATCTATTGCAAGATCAAAATTCACAACAAACCCTAAAGATGAATTTGAGATAAGTAAAATATTAAATGATGAAATTTTTGATAATTTTCTAAATCAATTTATAAATAATGATTTTTCTCAAAATCAAAATAAGTTATCTGGTTTTGGATCAACAACTCATATAAGTGTTTTAGATGTGGAAGGTAATGCAGTAAGCATTACTACTACAAATGGAGAAGGCTCTGGTCATTTTATATCAGAATTTGGAATAATGATGAATAATATGCTTGGTGAAGAAGATTTAAATCCCTTTGGATTTCATAAATGGAGATCAATTAGAAGACTCCCATCAATGATTTCTCCAATAATCATTAATAAAAATAATATACCAAAATTAATATTAGGAAGCGGGGGCAGTAATAGAATAAGATCAGCAAATATACAAGTCATTATTAATCATTTAATAAAAGGAATGTCTTTAAAAGAATCTATTGAGAACCCTAGATTACATTTAGAAGATAATAATTTATTTTATGAACCTCATATTGATTTAAAAAATTATAACTCATTAGCTAATTATAATAAAATAAACTTTGATCAAAAAAATGTATTTTTTGGAGGAGTAAATGCTGTAAATACTAATGAAGCAGTAGGTGACTCTAGAAGAGGATGTGTTGGAGAAATTTTCTGAAAAATTAAATTACTATTTATTTATTAAAAGCTTTAAACCTTCTAAATAACTCTGTTTCCCAAGTCCTGAAATTTGACTTAAACATGCAGATTTAATTACTGATTTTTTTCTAAAATCTTCTCTTTTATCTAAACTAGTTAAGTGAACTTCAACACAATTTATATTAACAGCTTTTAATGCATCATATATTGCGTATGAATAATGAGTTAACGCACCAGGATTTATTATAATTCCATTTGCCCATTGTCTTTCATCATGAATATAATCTATTAAATCTCCTTCATGATTACTTTGATAAAATTTAAACTTATGATTTATTGATTCAGGACAACTCTCTAGCCACATCATTAGTTCTTCAAGAGTATCAGTGCCATAAATTTCAGGTTCTCTTATACCAAGTAAATTTAAATTTGGACCATTCAAAACTAATATATTCATATTGCAGATAATCCTTCTTTTATTAATTTAATATCAATGTTTTTTTTCATAACTGCTTTACCTATGCCATCTAAAATAATATAATTAATTTGATTAGTTTCAGACTTTTTATCAAAATACATCAATTCAACTATTTTGTTAATATCTATAAACTCTAAATCATCTAAATTCAAGCCATCAACATATTCAATAATTCTATCATACTCTTTAATGCTAATATTATTTATTCCTAAAGAAATTTTAGCTGCAACTTTAATTCCTAATAAAACTCCAATACCATGAGAAATTTTAAAATCATAATAACTTTCTAATGCATGACCAGCTGTATGACCAAAATTTAATATATTCCTAATACTACTATCATATTGATCTTGTTCAACAATATAAATTTTATGTTTAATGCATTTAATTATAATTTGTTTTAATACATTGAAATTTTTATTATCAAAAATTGATATACCTTTTTTTTCTAATAATTCAAATAAAGAATAATCCATGATTAAAGAATATTTAAGAATTTCTGCTAATCCATTAATTTTTTCAATTTTTGAAAGTGAATTTAAGAAACCTAAAGAAAGTAAAATCTTTTTGGGGTGATTAAATGTGCCAATTAAATTTCTTATACCATGAAAATCAATAGCTGTTTTACCGCCAATTGATGCATCTACCATACTCAATAGAGTAGTTGGTATAATAATATGATCAATTCCCCTCATGTAAATTGAAGAGATAAAGCCAGTAATATCAGATATTGACCCACCGCCTAAGCTGACAAGTAAAGAGTTTTTATTACATTTTTTTTTAACTAAAAAATCTAAAATATTTTTAACATTTTTTTCTGATTTGAAATTTGAAGTAATATTAAAATTTATATTAAAAATTTTTGATTTATGTAATGAAGTTATTTTATTAAAAATTTTATTTGAAATTTCATTATCTGATAATATAAAAACAGATTCATATTTATCAATTTCTCTAAGTAAAAATTCATAAAAATCATTATTTTCATTTAAATGAATTTCAGTTTTAATATTATTTTCAATTTTCAAATCAGCAACTTTCATTAAATTCTTATTTTAATTTCTTGTATAATTTCATCAGTATTTTTACCATTTGTATCAATTCTAAAATGTGCACATTCATAATACATTTTTTTACGATCATTCCAAATTTGATTTAAGCTACTTTTTAAATTATTATGATTTAACAGAGGTCGATTTTTTAAATCTAATGTATATAATCTTTTAAATAAATTGTCAATAGATGTATCTAATAAAATAGATATACCCATATTTTTAAGTGCATATCTATTTTCTTTTTTTAAAATAATACCTCCGCCAGTTGCATAAATATTGTGTCCATTTTTTATACGTTCTAAAAAAAAATTGGATTCTAAATTTCTAAATTTTTTTTCATTTAATTCAGAAAAATTGGTATCTAATATTGATAATAATTCATTATCAATATCTATAAAATTAATATTTAATATTTTTGCTAATTCTGGAGCTATTGTTGATTTACCAGATCCCATCATCCCTATAAGAAAAATATTATTATTGATCATTTTAATATTTAGCAGATTGTTTTAGATGGCTTAATAATTGTTTCATACTATCTCCACCAAATTTATTTAATATTAAATCTGCTATAACTATACAAACCATACTTTCGCCAATTACTGAAGCCGCTGGGACTGCGCATGAATCAGTTCTTTCTTTGTGTGCCCTAGCTTCATTTTTTGTAATTATATCAACTGATTTTAGGGGTCTTGATAATGTTGATAATGGCTTCATCGAAACATTTACAATAATTGGTTGAGCGTTACTCATACCACCTTCAATGCCTCCAGCATTATTTTTGTATCTAAAAAATTTATCTTTTTTAAATCCAATTTCATCGTGCATTTCACTACCAAAAGTTTCAGATGAGGCATTATATCCAATATCAACACTCTTAATAGCGTTAATAGAAGATAAAGCTTGAGTTAATTTTGAATTTAATTTTAAATCCCACGAAGTATAGCTTCCTAAACCATATGGCACTCCGCTAACAACAATTTGAAATTTTCCACCTACTGAATCTTTATTTTGTTGAGCATTTTTTATTGTCTCAACCATTTTATTTTCAATTATTTTATCTAAAGTCCTAACATTTGATTTATCAGCTATTTCATTTATTTTTTGTGCATCATAATCATAAATATTATGATCAGTTACATTATGAATTGCAGTTACATAGCTGCCTACAAAAATATTACATTCTTCTAATAATTTTCTGCAGATTGATCCCAATGCAACCCGCATAGTAGTTTCTCTAGCAGAAGATCTCTCAATTACATTTCTAATATCATCAAAATCATATTTCATTGCACCTGCTAAATCTGCATGACCTGGTCTAGGTAGAGTTATTTTTTTCACATCGCTATCAACATTTTCAATACTCATTACATTTTGCCAGTTCTTCCAATCTAAATTATCAATAAGTAATCCAATAGGTGATCCCAGTGTTAGGCTAGATCTAATTCCTGAATATATTTTTACCTGATCTTTTTCAATTTTCATTCTTCCACCTCTACCATATCCTTTTTGTCGACGTGATAATTGAAAATTAATGTACTCTTTATCTATACTTAATCCAGATGGAATACCTTGAATTATTCCTAGCAGACCCTTGCCATGAGATTCGCCAGCTGTTAAAAATTGTATTTTACTCATTATTCAAAATTTGTTTTAATTCGTTATAATTTAATTTTTTAGATAATGGTTGATTAAACCATATATCTAAAGATGATAATGCTTGAAAAATAAACATATCTATACCACTAATGTAACAATCTGAGAATTTACTAAAAATACTTTTAGATAGATTTGTATTTATATAATTAATATCTATTAGCAAACTAGATTTATATAAATTTTTTAAAATATCAATACATAAATTTTCTTGTGCGCCAATTGGGGTAGTGTTTATTATAATATCATATTTATTAGAAGAATTAAATGAACTAATAGTATAATTTTTCAATTTAAAAAAACTTACTAACTCATTTTCTGTATTTTTATTTCTACTTAATACGTAAATATTTTTAGGATAAAGAGAGTTGATGCAATGTATTATTGAGTAACTACTGCCACCTGAACCTAAAACTAATATATTTAAATCTTGTATGGATACTTTATTTATTTTTAATAAATTTAAAAAACCATATATATCAGTATTATAACCAATAATTTTATCTTTCTTAAAATCAATACAATTAATAGAATCTAAATCTGATGCAGATTGATCTATTTCAATACAATATTTTGATATATATTTTTTAAATGGAATAGTAATATTAAAACCATCAATATTATTATATTTATTTTTAATAAATAAATCAAGAGCGTCAAAATTGTGAATCTGCATATAAGAATAAGTTGCAGGAATATTTAACTTATTAAAAATATATTTAAATAGTAAAGGGCTTTTACTTTTTGAGACATTATTGCCTATAACATAAAAATTTTTCATTTAATTAGATTGCTTATTGTTTTATAAAAATCAGGGAAAGATATACTAACTTCACTATGTTTTTTTTTCGATATTTTTTTAGAAATAATTAAGTTAAAAACTTCACATGCCATAATTATTCGATGATCTTTAGAGGTTATATTAATTGCATTATACAATCTTTTATCAGGATTAATACAAAAACCTTCATTTTTTTCAATCACATCAACATTTCCTCTATTCAGATGTAAACACATTTCTGATATTCGATCACTCTCTTTTATTCTTAGCTCTGATAAATTTGAAAGCGAAGTTTTAAAATTAACAAAACAATATACAACTGCTAAAATAGGTATCTCATCAATCATCTTTACAATTATATTATCACTAACTTGATAAGGACTTAAATTAGGACTATATCTAACTAATATATCGCATACCTTTTCATTTTGAATTTCAGTTATATTCTTAAAAAATATATCAGCATTCATTTTTTTTAATACGCTAATAAATCCATTTCTGCTTTCATTAAATAAAACATTTTTAATCACAATATTAGAATCTTTTATAAAAATTCCTGCACAAATTATAAATGCAGCATTAGAAATATCGCCAGGAACAATATATTCAATTTTATGTTCTTTATTATCTTTAAAAAATTTAAACATTCTTTCTGTATGATCACGTGTTCCAAATTTATCTATAATTTTAACTGGATTATTAAAACTAGCGAATAAAATTGATGACTTCACTTGTGCGCTTGCTACCTTCAAAGTATAATTTTTTGCAGGCTTTAATTTTGATGAATACAAATGTACTGGCAATTTTTTGTTCAAGGATTTATATTTCAAATTCATTGATTCCAAAGGATCTAAAACGCGATCCATAGGCCTGCTCCTCAGCGAATTATCACCATCAATAGTTGCAGATATACCCAGGCCAAATAATAAACCTATTAGTAATCTGGCTGTTGTTCCTGAATTCCCACAATCTAGAACACTATTTGGATTTTTATAAATTTTAGAATTGTTAGTAATTTCATTATTATTTATAATAATATTAGCGCCACAAAGATTGAGAACATCAATAGTAGATAATACATCAATACAATTTGATGGATTTTGTATAATTATATCACTACTTATTATAGATGAAAGCATAATAATTCTATGAGTTATAGATTTATCTCCTTTTATATATATTACACTGCTCATACTTGTATTATGCAAGCTTTAGAAAGTTTTCAATCATATTGATTCCATATTGAGTGTTTACTGATTCAGGGTGAAATTGTAAACCATAAACTTTATTATCTTGATCTTCTAACGCCATAATTTCATTTTCATTTGTTTTTGCAGTGATAACTATATCTGCAAAACTACCATTTTCAACAATTAATGAGTGATACCTAACAACATCTAATGATCTAGGTAGACTTTTGAAAATTTCAGATTTTTCACTAATAACAATATTAGATATTTTTCCATGCACTATATTTTTTGAACATATAATATTTGCCCCATAAATTGAAGCTACTAGCTGATGACCTAAACATATACCTAATATCGGTATTTTACCAAAAAAACTATTAACGATTTCTTTAGTTACGCCAGTATCATCAGGGCTACCTGGCCCAGGAGATATTATAATATGAGATAAGGGCAAACATATAATTTCATCAATTGAACACTCATCATTTTTTATAACTCTTATATTAGAATTAATACTGCCGACGTATTGCACAATATTATAAGTAAAAGAATCATGATTATCAATTATCAATATCATATCTTTAGGCATCATCAATTTTTTTTACAAAACTGATTTCTTTTGGCATCATATTCTGAGGAATCAAACCATCTAAAAAATTAAAAATATCCTGCTTTTTTAATGCAGAGCTATCTGTCTTAATATAGGCAACAATTTTATTAATCCATTTTTCATCATCGATAAATGATATTTTAGCATCCAATACTCCAGGACAACAATTAATAGCATCTTTTATTAATTTTGAATCAAAATTTTCACCACCACTTATAATAACTTGATCTGATCTTCCTAAAACCTTGAATCCATTTTCACACAATATTCCCAAATCATTTGATGAAAATTTATCTATCACTTTATTTGAATATAAATATTTTTTCATTAATGATGGTGACTGAATGCTAATTTTGTTATTATCAACAGTGATATTAACATCTTTAAATGATTCATAAATCAAATTATTATAATTTAAATTATTAATTTTAGCACCAGCAATCCCCGAACATGTTTCAGTCATTCCATAAACTGCATACAACGGTAATTTCTTATCAATTGCTTGCTTTAAAACATTGCTATTAAAAGAAGATCCTCCTATAAATATTTTTTTAATTTTTAAAAAACTATCAATTGTATTTTTGTCAACTATATCATATAACATGGCAGGAACTAATGAAATATAATCATAACTCAATTTGCATTTCTCAATATTTGAATAATCATCTACAATAACAGAAAAGTTATTATACAATGCTCTAAACATAATACACAAACCTCCAACATGCTTTAATGATAAAATATTACAATAAATATCGCCACTATCAAATCTAAATGCATCATTCCACATTTCACTATTCTTATAAAAACTATTAAAAGAAAGCTCTATACCTTTAGGATCCCCGCTTGTACCTGATGAATAAACAACAACCTGCGTGCTATCCTCATCATATGAAAACCTATTATCTTTTTTTTCATTTATATCTTTGTGAATTACTGTGCTTCTAGAAAAATTAATATCTGATTTTTCAATATCTGAAATCATAATTGGAATTTTTCTAGCTCTATTGCATGCGATAATTGCAGCAAAAAGGTTAACCTTATTGTTCATATCTATATTTACATACTTATCAAAATTTTTATTTAAAACAAAATGATATATATATTCAACAATTTGTGAAAATCTACAATAAGTATATTTTTCATTCTTATAATAAATAAACACTTTATCTGGATTGCTATTATATCTTTGTGATAAAATATCTCTCATTTTACAAATTAGCACCTAAGCCAATAATTTTATCTAATTTAATTTTACAATCATTTTGATTAAAAAAAACATTTTCAGAATCGGTATAAAATGCAAAGTAATCTAAGCCGTGCTTAGTTTTACTATTTAAAGAGGATGCTAGATGTAAGCAAGCGAAATGACCTATATGAGTTTCAATTGAAGATGATAAAATAATTTCTACTTTATTTTTATTTGCTAAATTCACAATTTCAAAAAAATCTTTAAATCCTCCAAATATACTCGGCTTGATAATTAAATAATTTATCATTCCCGTAGATAAAAACTGCTTCCAATTTTTATCGGTGTAAATTGTTTCATCAATGGCTATTTTGAAATTCGTATTTTTTTTAATAATTCTTAAATTTTCAATTGTTAAATCTAATAATGGTTCTTCTAGATATTCAATATCAAAATCTTTTGTCGCTTTTTCAATTTTTATAATATCATCAACTGATAAAGCTCGATTTGCATCCAATCTAAATTTCATTTTTTTACATGAATCAATCTTTCTCATAATTTCAATATCTTCATCTAGTGAATTAAAGCCAATTTTCAATTTTACAGTATCAAAATTTTGATATCTGTTATTATGATTATAAATAGTACTTAAAAAAATCGGATTATGATTTTCTTTTGAAAAGTATGAGGATATAGATGTTTTTTTAATTTGACAATAGATATCATAAATAGCTGTTTCAACTCCAAACCTAAGTGAAGGAAAATTTTCTGTCTGTATATAAATATAATCCAGTAATTCATCTAAATCGATTTTTTCTTTTAAGGGGAACCCTAATTTCAAAACTTCAAATGCCCAAGACACTTCCTTTAAGGATTCTTTTGAAAAACCTTCTAAAATAGATATTTCTCCAAAACCATTATAATTACCAGATATTAATTTTACATAAAATCCTTTTTTAGATGTATATATATGTTTTGAATTTCTTAATTGAAAAAAGATTTTTTTTTCATATGGTATAATATCTAAATGATCAACAACCATCAAAATCCAAAATAAAATAAAAAACAATGCAATAGCATTAATATAGAAATTTTAGGCAAAGTAAGATTCAATTCTTTTCCACTTTTTTTAAAAATATCATATAAAATGCTTACAGTTAAAGGTATCGATAAAAGATAAAGTATGAATAATTTAAATGTTGAATAATAGTATGAAATCAAAAAAACACTTCCATAAGCAACAAGTAATGTTACAAATGATTCTATTTTCCCAAAAAACAATCCCATTTTTACAATCATAGTATTTTTATTATTATTTTTATCATTTTCATAATCTCTAATATTATTTATTAAAAGTAACAAAACGTTTAAAGATCCTATACCGACACCCACCAAAAATGACAAAAGGCTAATAGAATCTGCAAGAATATAAAAAGAGCCGCAGACTGCTATAATTCCAAAATATAGAAAAACAAAAAACTCTCCTGATGGAGTATATGCTATTGGGATTGGTCCGGCAGTATACATATATGCAAGGAATAAACTACTAATCCCAATAATTAAAATTGGGAATCCACCATACAGCACTAATGGGAACCCTGTCATAACAGCAATTAAAAAAACAATCTTTATTCCAAGCCTCATCTTTTTTTCTGAAATGATCCCTGACGAAAGCATCCTCATTGGGCCAATACGATCTTGATTATCTGCACCCTTTAAATAATCATGTAAATCATTGACATAGTTAGTACCAATTTGTATTGCTAAAGCAGAAACAAATATTAAAAATAATAATAAATAATTAATTTCAATATTATCGGGCAAAATAATTACTGATAAAAAAATTGGAGCAATAACTGCAATTAATGTTTTTGGCCTAGCTGCATATATCCATGACATAAAAAGCATTAAGGTAATTTTTTAAATTTTTTAAAGTTAGGAGTTCTTTTCTCCTTAAATGCATCTCTACCTTCTTGTGCTTCTTCTGTCATATAAAATAACATTGTAGCATCACCTGCTAATTGCTGTAACCCTGCCTGTCCATCACAATCAGCATTTAATGCACCTTTAATCATTCTTAAAGCTAAAGGAGATTTTTCCAAAATTTCACGACACCAAACTACAGTTTCTTGTTCCAAATTAGACTGTTTAACAACCTTATTCACCAAACCCCAATCTAAAGCTTTTTCAGCATTATACATTTTACATAAATACCAGATTTCTCTAGCTCTTTTTTGTCCTATAATTCTAGCCATGTATGATGCCCCCCATCCACCGTCAAAAGAACCTACTTTAGGACCTGTTTGACCAAATTGAGCATTTTCTGATGCAATTGTTAAATCACACAACATATGTAATACATGTCCACCGCCTACAGCATAACCAGACACCATTGCAATAATAGGTTTTGGCATATATCTAATTTGTTTCTGTACATCTAAAATATTTAGTCTTGGGACACCATCATCTCCAATATAACCAGCATCACCTCTTATTTTTTGATCTCCTCCAGAACAAAATGCCTTGTCTCCTTCACCAGCCAAAATAATAACTCCACAGGCACTATCTTCTCTAGCTAATGAAAATGCTTTTTTTAACTCAAAAACTGTTTTTGGCCTAAATGCATTTCTAACTTCTGGACGATTTATTGTTATTTTATTTATAGATTCAGTATCACCAATTCCTCTTTCATATTTTATATCATCAAATTTTTCAATTTCTTCCCAAATAATATTCAAAATATCTCCTTTAATATATATTTTTATATTTATATAATTAATCATAAATTAAATAATGACCAATTATCTATCCAGACAAATCTTATATTTATTATTATTATTTTCACTTATCTTTAATCAAGAATGTGACATTATCAACTTTGGTAATTATGGAGATTGTGCTTTGCCTTTGGCCTATGGCTGGAATGGGAATAATTGCGTATTAGTTTATGGATGTGATTTAGGAGATGATGAAAATAGTTTTTTTAATACTTTTGAAGAATGTGATATTCAATGTTCAAATTACTCTGCACTAGGCGATGTTAATAATGATGGATATATAAATGTAATTGATGTAGTTGCAATTGTAAATATGGTATTATCTGAAGATGCCTATATAGAATATTCTGACCTGAATTTTGATGGTCTGATTAATGTTATAGATGTTGTAGCTCTTGTAAACTTAATTGTTATTTCAGAAAATGAAACTAGGCATACCTGGCAAATAATTAATGAAGATATTCTAACTCCAAAATGCGCAAACTGTCATTACCAAGGCTCCTTTTTTGCAGAAACATCAAATCTTATTTTGACGGAAGATGTAGCATACAGCCAATTGTTAAATAGAATCCCTGATAACAATTCTGCAAATACAGATGATCTAGTTCTAATATCAAATGAAACTGGCATGCTAGGACTTTTAAGAAGCTACTTTTGGGAAAAAATAAATATTAATAATGAAGTACATTTTTATGGAGAACATCCTCAATATGGAGAAATCATGCCATTAGGTGGCCCTTTTTTAAAAAATGGAGAACTTGATTTTATTGAAGATTGGATATGGGCTGGTGCTCCTGAAGAGGGAATAGTAGCAGATCCTCTAATTTTAAATGATCAGTCAGAATATTCAGCTCCAGAATTCACTCCTCCTGATCCTCCTATTTTAGGTTTTCAATATCATATTGGCCCATTTGATGTAATGCCAAATACCGAAAGAGAGTTTTTATACTACGTACCATCTGAATCAAATGATTATTATGTTAATAGAGTTGAAATCGCTATGGCTCCAGGAAGCCATCACTTTATAGCATATAAATTTTCTGATGATTACAATGGGACACTTCCTGAAATCTACACATATCGTGATATCCATGATCCATATATATATGAATCTCCATTAAATCCTGAATGGATTGAAAATGTTATGGCATTACAAGAGCATACTTTTATCTTTGGTACTCAGTGGCCCGTATGGGACTATAGCTTCCCAGAAGGTGTCGCACTAAAAATAACAACAGATTATGGTCTTGATTTAAATCCTCACTATTTTAACTACACAGATGAAACAATTCAAGGTGAAGTATATTTAAATTTGCATGCTTCTCTTCCACAAGATGTTGTTCATGAAGCAGGGATACTTCAGTTGGGCAACAATAATATTTCATTACCTCCAAATGAAACAACAACTTTAGAAAAAGAATTCTCAACTAATGGAATATTAAATGGAATAAATATTGAACCTCCAAATTCTAATTCAGAACTTAAAATTTTTCAGTTGTTTTCTCATGCCCATCAATTAATGACAAGATTTGACATTTTAATCAGACATGAAAATGGTCAAGAAGAATTAATTTATACAGCATTAGACTATGAACATCCTCCAATTTTAGAATTAGATCCTCCTCTAACCCTGCAGCAAGGACAAAGTATTATATCTAGAGCAACTTATAATAATACAACAAATGATTATATCAATTTTGGTCTTCTCAGCACTGATGAAATGATGATTATTTTTGGATTAGTATATTTTGAATAAAAAACATAATTTCTAAAATATTAAAATCAAAAATAAGGACTACAAATGGATTTCAAATTTTATATTAATACAATCTTAGAATTTTTACCTAATTTAATTTCTGCAATTTTTATACTTCTTGGATTTTTAATATCTGGAAGAATATTAAATAAAATAATTACCAAAAAAATTAAAAGTAATAATCCTGTAATAATGAATTTAATAGGCCAAACAATGAAAACTATTTTTTTCATGCTAGGCATAGTAAGTTCACTTGGAACACTTGGAATAGACGTCTCAGCAATGGTTGCTGGCCTAGGATTAACAGGGTTTGCTCTGGGTTTTGCATTAAAAGATACATTATCTAACTTTATTTCTGGAGTTCTTGTTCTTATTTATAAACCATTTAATATTGAAGATTTTATAACGGTAGATAAATATAGTGGAAAAGTAAGAGATATTAATTTAAGATATACTGTGATTATTCAAGAGGGGAATGAAGTATTAGTGCCAAATTCATTTATTTTTTCTAAACCAATTATTATTAATAAAGATAAATAATTTATTGATTAATGGTGTCAAGTAATCAAAAAAATACGGCTTCCTTACCCTATATATTCAAACGTACAAAAATAAAAATAAAAAATCGTACTGTATTAGCTGCTATGACTAATAAACAAAGTCACTCAAATGGAATTATATCTAATGAAGAAATAAATTGGCTAAATGAAAGATCTAAAGGTGGATTTGGAATAATTACAACAGCAGCAACTAATGTTTCAACAGAAGGTCAAGCATGGGAAGGTGAATTTGGTATATATGATGATATTCATTTGCCCAACCTAACTAAACTGACATCAACTGTAAAATCAAATGGAAGTTTGATTTTTGCTCAATTGTTTCATGGAGGCTTAAGATGTCCCCAGAAATTAACCAATGTTATTCCTATATCTGCAAGTAAAACAAAATGTCAAGAATCTAAATCTGGATTTAGTAGACAAGCAGATATTAATGATATAAAAAAAATTATAAATGATTTCACATCTGCTGCAGTTAGATGTGTTGATGCAGGGTTTGATGGTATTGAATTGCATGGAGCACATGGTTATTTAATTTCTCAATTTTTAGGAACAAAAACGAATCAAAGAAATGATGAATGGGGGGGCGATTTACACGGTCGTTCTAAACTTTTAGTTGAAATATATAAGTCAATTAAAAATAGTGTGCCAGATTCTTTTATTATAGGTATTAGAATATCACCTATTATTGAAAGTATTGGAATCAATCTTCAAGATACCATATCACTAATTAAAATTTTAAAAACATTTGATTTAGACTATATTCATTTATCTTGTTGGGATTCATTTTTAAAATATGATTATAAAAATTTCAGTAAAAAAACTATCACAGAAATTATTAGAGAAAGTTTTGATAATCTCCCAACTATAATTAGCACTGGATCAATTTGGTCAAGTGATAATGCGCAAAATGTTTTAAATCAAGGGGCTGATTTAATTGGCGTTGCTAGAGTTGGAATTCCTTATCCATATTGGCCAAAAAATATTTCTGATATAAACTATAATCCCAAAAAGCCTCCATTTAGTATAGAAACATTAAAAAAAGCAAAATTAAGTAAAGTTTTTATTGATTACATGCGAAATTGGAAGGACTTTGTAATTGATTAATTAAGAAATTTTTGATGAATAGGTGTTTATCATAATTACTCCAATTACGATTAATGCTAGCCCTAAAATAGATTGCCAATTTAAAATTTGTCCGTAAAAATAATAACTCAAAATTGAAATTGAAAAAATACCAATGCCTGACCATGAAGCATAAACAATAGCAATAGGAATATTTTTTAATGCAAAGGTCAAAAAATAAAATGCAAATATGTATGATATTGATAAAATTATAGTGGGTAGAATTTTAGTAAAATTATTTGAAATTGGTAATAACATTGTACCTAAAACTTCACAAAAAATTGCAGCTAAAAGATAAAAGTATGCCATAACTATATGCTCCTAATCATTATAATAAAAAAGGGGAAAGATAATAATTATCTTTCCCCTTTAAGCATAGATGTAGAGCCATCTAAGCCCTCACTGAAGTCTAATTGATTATAGATCTTAAACTAATACTCCAGAAGTATAATCAATGCTCTTAGTGTAATATTTCAATTGATTACCTCCTTTAAATTTTGTTAAAACAACTCTTAAATTTAATAAAAAAATAGTTAAATTTTTTATACGTTTATTTTACAAATTACATCATTCGCATGAGATTTTGTTTTTACCTTATCAAATACGTCTGTAATTATTCCCTCTTTAATAATATATGTAATTCTTAATATACCCATATACTCTTTACCCATAAATTTTTTTAATGCCCAAGCTTTATATGCTTTCAGCATATCATGAGATTCATCACAAAGCATTGTATATGGAAAATTAAATTTTTCAACAAACTTTTTCTGTTTAGCCGGAGAATCAGCTGACACACCTAAAATAGTGTACCCCAATTCTTCAAATTTTTTGAATTCATCACGGAATCCTTCTCCTTGAATTGTTCAACCAGGTGTGTTTGCTTTTGGGAAAAACCACATAATAAGATTTTTTTTATTATAATCTGATAGATTACATATATCACCATTGTGATCTGGTAATGAAAAATTTGGAGCCTTTTCTCCAACTTTTAATAAATCTAATTCCATATTTATCCTTATATTTATTTTCTAATAGTGTAAATTTAATAATAATTTGAAGATATAATTTATGATAAAAATATATACAGCAACTTGGTGCGGGCCATGTCATTCAGCAAAAAGTTTACTAAAAGAGTTAAATCTTGAATTTGATGAAATAAATATTGAAGAGGAAAATATTTCAAGAGAACAGCTATATAAAATATCTGGTAATTATACAGTGCCTCAAATTTTTATAAATGATAAATGTATTGGTGGATTTACACAATTATTACATTTGCATCAAAACAATGAACTAAGTAAAATTTTAAATGATAAATAAAAATCTGATTGATGAATATTGTATAAGTAACTCTGCTACTGAATCAGATTTACTTAAAAAAATTCGAGAAGAAACATATAAAAATGAAGATTTAGCAGAGATGATTTCTGGGCCACTTGTAATTAATTTTCTTAAAAGCCTTATTAAATTATCTAATTCTAAAAAAATTTTAGAAATTGGAATGTTTACTGGATATAGCGCATTTGGGATGGCAGAAGCTTTGCCTGTAAATGGTGAAATTCACACATGCGAGCTAATGCTTAAGCATGTTAAAACTGTAAAAAAAATACTTAATAAATCAAAATATAAAAATAATATCTATATTCATCATGGAGCAGCATTAGATTTAATTGAAAATTTTTCAATTAAATCTTTTGATTTTATATTCATTGACGCTGATAAAATTAATTATATTGAATATTATAAAAGAGCAATGTATTTATTAAAAAATAATGGAATAATTGTTTTAGATAATATGTTGTGGAGTGGAAAGGTATTAGATCCACAAACAGAGGTATCAAAAGTACTTAATGAATTAAATCAACTAATAACTAATGATAAAAGAAATACAAATATGTTAATTCCTATTAGAGATGGATTAATGTTATGTTTTAAAAATGAGTAAATTTAAAAATAAAAATATTTTACTATGTATTACAGGCTCTATTGCAGCATATAAAGCATGCGATATTATTAGATTTCTAAGAAAAGAAGAAGCTAAAGTGCAAATTATGCTTTCTAAATCTGCAGAAAAATTTATTGGAGTTGCAACTTTAGCCGCCCTATCAAATAATGAAGTAATTACTGACTTATTTCCTAAAAACCCTAGTGGGGGACTTGAGCATGTCAAATTATCTTTTGAGATAGATTTTATTTTAGTTCTGCCAGCTACTGCAAATATAATTTGCAAAGCTGCTAATGGTGTTGCTGATGACCTAATATCTACAACATTATCTATATGTGAACAGCCTACAATTTATGCACCTGCAATGAATTTTAGAATGTGGCAAAATGAGGCCACTATCAAGGCTGTAAAAGACTTACAACAAAGAGGAAAAATAATTATAAATCCTGATGAAGGCAAACTTGCATCTCTTCACTCAGGAGAAGGACGTTTAGCTAATATTGATAAAATAATTAATTCTATGCGGAAAATTTTGAAGGACAATTTACTTCTTGAAAATAAACGTATTTTAGTAACTGCTGGTCCTACTAGAGAATCAATTGATCCTGTAAGATTTATTTCTAATAGATCAAGCGGAAAAATGGGATTTGCTTTAGCAGAGGCTGCAAAAAATATGGGTGGGAACGTTACTTTAGTATCTGGACCAGTAAATCTTAGTAATCCAAATCAAATTCAATTTCATAATATTGAATCTGCAAAAGAAATGTATGATAAACTAATTCAATTAATTGATAATAAAGATTTTGATTATATTTTTATGTCAGCTGCGGTATCAGATTATTTTACTAAAAAAAATCATAAAAAAATTAAAAGTAATAACAAAGAAATTGATTTAAAACTTTATAAAAATCCTGATATTTTGAAAGAGATATCTTCTAAATCAAATGCTACTATAATTGGTTTTGCACTTGAAACTCATAATGGTGAGGATGAAGCAATTAAAAAATTAAAAGATAAAGGAGCTGATTACATAGTACTTAATTATGCCAATGAAGAAGGGGCAGGATTTGATGTAAATACTAATCATGTATATATTTTTAATAAAAATAATGATAAAATTGAATTACCATTAAATCGCAAAGATCGTATTGCAAAAAAAATTATTGAGTATGTAATATGTTAGAAAAAACAAAAATAGTATTTTGTGCAGGCGGTGTTGTAATCAATGATAATAATGACGTTGTTGTTGTTAATCAAA
>MDTG01425024.1_pt1 | contig 22222 bp, 22 predicted proteins | sample 811421 | NCBI WGS metagenome assembly MDTG01 (sample SAMN05326645, study PRJNA326480) | marine metagenome | isolation source: seawater | place: Pacific Ocean: South East | collected 2011
AAATCATTTATTTGAAAAAGGTAAAGATTATATCGTTAAAGATAATAATTTAAAAATTATTGATGAATTGACAGGTAGAATTTTAGAGGGAAGAAGATTTGGTGATGGTTTGCACCAAGCGTTGGAAGCAAAAGAAAAAATTGAAATTCAAGCAGAAAATCAGACTCTAGCTTCAATAACTTATCAAAACTATTTTAAACTTTATGAAAAAATTTCAGGCTGTACTGGAACAGCTGCAACAGAGGCTGAAGAATTTTTTGAAATTTATAATTTACCTGTTGTTGTGATTCCAACCAACAATCCAATGATTCGTAAAGATTTTAATGATCAGATATTTAGAACAGAGTCCGAAAAGAACCAGGCAATAATTGAAAAAATAAAAGAATGTCATAATACTGGCCAACCATTATTAATTTTTACTTCCAGCATTAATAAATCAGAAATTTACTCAAAGTTATTAAAAAAAGAAAATATTAAACATGTAGTTTTAAATGCAAAAAATCATGAAAATGAGGCTGAGATTATTGCTAACGCTGGTAAACAAGGTTCAATAATAATTACTACAAGTATATCTGGTAGAGGTGTTGATATTCAGTTAGGTGGGAAAAAAGGATCAATCGCAGATGATCAGTTAAAAATAAATAAGGATAAAATTAAATCATTAGGTGGCTTATTCGTAATTGGTACAGAGAGGATGGAGTCCCGAAGAGTAGATAATCAAGCAAGAGGAAGATCTGGGCGACAAGGAGATGAGGGGAATTCAATATTTTATGTCAGCTTAGAAGATGATTTGATGAGAATATTTGGTTCTGAATCTATGAACAATATTCTTCAGAAACTAGGTCTAAAAGATGGAGAGAGTATAGACCATCCATGGATTAATAAAGCTTTAGAAAGAGCCCAACAGAAAGTTGAGGCTAGAAACTTTGATATCAGGAAAACACTAATAAAATTTGATAATGTATTAAATGATCAAAGGCACGTGATCTTCTCTCAAAGAAATGATGCTATGAAAAGTGGAGAAATATTCTCATATTCTGAGGGCTTTTTGAACGAAATTATTGATGATTTAATTAAATTAAAGAGACATAAAATGTCAAGTCCTAAAAATACTGAATTCGATACAAGATTAAAAACATTAATGGGAAAAAGTTTAAATGAAGAGCAATTTAAAGAAATAATTTCTCTTAAAGATAATGATTTTAAAGACAAGGTAAAAAATCAATTTAATAGCAATAGAATTGAAAGAACCAAAATTTTGGGAGAAGTACAATCAAAAGAGATAGAAAAAAGAATTCTGTTACAGTCGATAGATATTAATTGGAAATCACATATACAATACTTAGAGCAATTAAGGCAAGTGATAGGTCTGAGGTCTTATGGTCAAAGGGATCCTTTAATAGAATATAAAAAAGAGGCTTTTGAATTGTTCTCAAGTTTATTAGATAAATTAAAACTTGATTATATAACTATCTTAATGAATCTTAAAGTAGTTGAGCAAGTTCAAGAAAATAAACGTTTTGAAGAACAGAAATCTAATCCTGAGTTTATTAAGAAAAAAATAGGGAGAAATGAACCTTGTAACTGCGGCTCAGGAAAAAAATATAAACATTGTTGTGGTGCTTTATAAAAAAGTTAAAAATAATCCTGCCAATAAAATAATGGTACCAGCGATATAAATAATATTAGCTTTCTTATTAAAGAATTTTTCCATATTACGCTTCTTGAACTCTACTGAACTAAGGTCTTCTAAGTTTTCTATAAAACCTTTATTTCTTCCAATTTTTAAAAATTTATTTTTTCTTTGGGTCAAAATTTCTTCAGGTGACATAACGTTAAAGGTTTCTAAATTTTTTGTAATACATTCTCTAACATTGTTCAGTATTAAATTTCTATCTCTATGAGCTCCTCCTAGAGGTTCAGGCACTATTTCATCTATTACCTTTAATTCTAAAAGATCTTTTGCTGACAATTTCATTGCTTGAGCTGCATCAAGCATCTTTTTTGGATCTCTCCATAAAATAGTTGCACACCCTTCTGGCGATATTACTGAGTAAATTGCATTTTCAAACATAATAACTTTACTAGAGGAGGCCAATGCTATCGCTCCGCCCGAGCCGCCTTCTCCAATTACAATCGCTAAAGTGGGAACTCTCAATTTCATACAGCATTCTATTGATTTGGCAATTGCTTCTGCTTGACCTCTTTCTTCAGCCCCAACTCCTGGATAAGCACCAGGTGTATCGATGAATGAAATAATCGGAATTTTAAATTTCTCAGCAAGTTCCATCAAACGAATTGTTTTTCGATACCCCTCTGGCCTCATCATTCCAAAATTTCTTTCAATTCTTGTATCTAAATTTTCTCCTTTTTCCTGACCAATGACCAAAACCGACTGGCCATTAAATTTCGCAAACCCTGTGATTACTGATTTATCTTCACCATAATATCTATCACCAGCTAAAGAAATAAAATCTTCAAATAAATTGTCTATAAAGAATTTTGATTTAGGTCTATCTTCATGTCTTGCAACTAGTGTCGTTTGCCAAGGGTCTAGGTTTGAGTATATTTCTTTTAATTTTTTATCTAATTCTTCCTGAGTTTTTGAAATTTTATTAGTATCAACTTCTGATAATCCCGATTGATTGTAAGGGTCTTTAAGTTTCTCAAGCTCGCCCTCTAAGTTTTTAATTTCAGCTTCAAAATTAAGGTAATTTTTCATTAAATATAAAATTATTATATAACTAGTAAAAATAACAACTAAATGTCAATGATATTATTACTAATTGACTTAGTTTTACTTGAGTTTTAAACATTTCTTAATGTCATATAACTATAAAAGTATTAACAAATTAAAAGTTTCGGAAGATTTATTATCGTTTGTAAATAATGAATTGCTTCAAGATACAGATATCACCCCTGAAAAATTTTGGTCAGGATTTGATAAAGCTGTGCATGAACTAGCTTCAAAAAATAAAATTCTTATAAAAACTAGAGAGGTCCTTCAAAAAAAGATTGATGACTGGCATATCAAAAATAAAAGAAAAAAAATCAAAATCAGTGAATATAAAAAATTTTTAAAAACTATAGGATACCTTAAAAGTGAAGGACCTGACTTTAAAATTGAAACAAAAAATGTTGATGAAGAGATAGCAAAAATTGCCGGGCCACAATTAGTTGTTCCAGTAATGAACGCAAGGTATACTCTTAACGCAGCAAACGCTAGATGGGTAAGTTTATATGATAGTCTATATGGAACGAATATAATTGAATCAGAGGAAGGTGGAAGTGAAAGATATGATCCTTTAAGGGGACAAGAAGTCATTAAGTATGTAAGAGAATTTTTTGACAAATATATACCAATAAATGGAACTAGTTGGAAGAATATCGCTGGGTTAAAAGTAATTAATAAAAATTTAGTTATCGAAAAAGATGATTATAATTATTACTTAAAAGATAAGAACAAATTTATAGGACATAGAGGAGATGCCAATAAGCCAACTGCAATAATAATTAAAAATAACAACCTTCACTTTGAAATAATTATCAATCCGAAAGCATTTAGTGCTGCACATGATATTGCTGGAATTAGTGACGTGATTGCTGAGTCAGCTGTGTCAACAATTTGCGATAATGAAGATAGTGTTGCTGCAGTTGATGCTCATGACAAAATTATTTGTTATAGAAATTGGTTAGGATTGATGAAAGGAAATTTAAAGGTGCAATTTGAAAAAAATGGTAAAAATTTAGAAAGAAAATTAAATCCAGATAGAAGCTACGTATCGAAAGACGGTAAAAATTTAAAACTGCATGGACGAAGCTTGCTTTTAATAAGAAATGTTGGTCATCTTATGACTAACCCTGCAATAATTTTAAAAGATGGAAGTGAAATACCTGAGGGCATCATGGATGCTTTTTTGACAACAGCTGCATCTCTACATGATTTGAAGAGACAAAAAAATTCAAGACATGGATCAATTTATATTGTTAAACCGAAAATGCATGGGCCGGAGGAAACAAAATTTACAGATTTAATATTTTCTAAAGTTGAAGATCTTTTTAGATTAGAACGTTTTACTTGTAAAATTGGAATAATGGATGAAGAAAGAAGAACTTCCGCCAATTTAAAGGAATGCATTAGATCGTTAAAAAATAGAGTTTTTTTTATCAATACTGGTTTTTTAGATAGAACAGGAGATGAAATGCACACATCTATGGAAGCTGGACCAATGATAAAAAAAGGAGATATGAAATCCTCTAAATGGATAAAAGCTTATGAGGACAATAATGTTGATATAGGAATTAAGTGTGGTTTTTCAGGAAAAGCTCAAATTGGAAAAGGTATGTGGGCTATGCCAGATAAAATGAGCGAAATGATGGAGGATAAAATTAATCATCTTAAAGCTGGCGCTAATTGCGCCTGGGTACCGTCACCAACAGCCGCCTCTCTGCACGCTTTGCACTATCATCAAATAAATATATTTGATGAACAAATAAAGATTAAAAAAAGAAAACAAGCTAAATTAGATGATCTTTTGACTATACCAATAGCTACCAAGCCAAATTGGTCTGAGCAGGAAATTAAGAAAGAAATTTCAAACTCTGCACAAACTTTATTAGGATATGTAGTTAGATGGATTGATCAAGGAATTGGTTGTTCAAAAGTTCCAGACATAAATGATGTTGGGCTAATGGAGGATAGGGCAACATTGAGAATTTCTTCACAACATATTGCAAATTGGGTTCATCACAAAATAATTACAAAAAATAAAGTTATGGAAATAATGAAAGAGATGGCGAAGGTAGTCGACCGTCAAAATAAGAATGATAAAAGATATATAAACATGAGTGATGATTACGAGAGATCTAGAGCATTTAAAACTGCATGTGACTTAATTTTTAAAGGAAAAGAACAACCTTCGGGTTATACAGAGCCTCTTTTGCACTTAAATAGGCTTAAAAGAAAAATTAATCAGAATTAGAATTAAGTTTCGATCTATTTTTAAAAGCAGAAAAAAGAGTTCCATCATCTAAGCTTTCTATTTCTCCTCCGATCGGCAATCCTTGAGCAAGTTTTGTAATTTTCACATTAGATTTTTTTAAACTATTTTGTATGTAGTAAGCTGTTGTTTGACCTTCAACGGTGGCACTTGTAGCTAAAATAACCTCATCAATATTTTCCTTTCTTACTCTTTCAACTAATGAGCCAATTAAAAGATCTTCTTTTCTGTTGCCGGCTGAAGCGATAGTGCCACCTAATATATGATAATATCCTGAATATATATTTGAGTTTTCTATAGACCATTGATCGGCAATATCTTCGACTACACAGATTTTATTAAATCTTTCCTTAAGATTCTCACAGTTTTTACATCCATCAATATTAGATTTTAATGATCCACAAGAATTACAACGGGTAACGTTTTTATAAACCTGTACCAATGTATTTGCCATAGGTTTGATAAGTTCATCTCTACTATTAATTAACTTTAAAACAATTCGCTTAGCTGACTTTGGACCTAATCCAGGTAGTTTTGATATAAGTTTAATTAAGTCCTCAATTTCATTTATTTTTTGCATTAATTACAATGGCCACTTGAAGCCTGGTATACCAAGGCCACCCGTTGCTTTAGAAATTTCTTCACTAGTTTTGGATTTTAATTGGGCTTTTGCATTATTATGGGCTGCAACTATTAAATCCTCGATAATCGACTTATCCTCTTTTAAAATTTCTTCTGAGATTTCAATTTTTTGCATTTCTCCCTCACCATCTAATACAATCTTAATTGAATTTGAACCTGATACTCCTTCTACTTTAATATTTTTAATTTTTTCCTGACTTTCCCTCATTTTTGACTCAAGTTCTTTGGCCTTATCAAGTATTTTTGAAAAATCAGTCATTAACTATTCTCATCTTTTTTATTTGGCTTTACCTCAATTAATTCAGCATCTGGAAAAAAATCTATAATAGACTTATAAAAATTAGTTTTTTTTGTGCTTTGAATTAATTCTTCTTGTCTATTTTTTTCTTTTTCTTTCACTGACATCTCGCCTTTATTCTTGCTTAAAGTTATAATCCATCTCAGGTCTGTCCATTCAAAAAGCTTTAATGATAAATCTTTTACAAAATCTTTGTCTAAATTATCATTAAATGAAATTTCAATTCTACCTTGTTCAAATTTAACTAAATTGACGTTTTTTTCTAAATCATATCTTAATTTCATTTCTTTTTTTGACAAACAAGTTTCCAAAAGTTTGTTAAATGAGTTTATTAAAATTCTTTTTTTTGCTTTAGTTTCTATTTGAGTTTCTGGTTTTGTCTTTTTTTCTTGAGCGACATTTTTAATTTGATTTACCGGATCCTTATATTTTGTATCTTTAATTACATCTGAGGACAAATTTTCTTCTTTATTATGATCACCATCAATTACTATAGATTTATCTTTTGTGAATTTTTGTCCACTTAGATAAATTAACCTCAATAAAAACATTTCAATTGATAGATTCTGGTTTGAAACAATATCTAATTCATCAAGGGTTTTGATGGTAAACTGCCAAAATAAAATTAAAGTCTCGTTATCAATATGCTTAGAAATTTCTTTAATTTTATCAAATTCTTCATCGTTTAATGAGAAATTTGTGCTTTCAATTGTTAAAAAATTTATATTTTTAAAATAATATAATATTTCTAAAAAATCATTAATAAATATTTTTGCTTCAACTCCTTGATCATAAATATTTCTATAAATTTCGATTACTTTTTTTTGATCTCCACGTAAAATTATTTCAAACAATTCAATTAATTGAGATCTTTCAAAATAACCAAATATTTTTTGAGCTGTTTTTAAATCTAATTCTTCATCATCTTTTAGACTGAGTAAAGCTCTATCTAATAAAGATAAAGAGTCTCTTACCGAACCCTCTGAAATCTTAACAATCAATTTTAGTGCATCATCTGAAACTTTGCCATTTTCTTTATCTTTAATCTTTTTTATAAATTCTAATAATTCTTTTGATCTTATTCTTGACAAATCAAATCTTTGGCACCTAGATACGACCGTGATAGGGATTTTCTTTATTTCTGTAGTAGCAAATATAAATTTTAAATATTCAGGTGGTTCTTCTAGAGTTTTTAATAAAGCATTAAATGCCTGTTTGCTAAGCATATGAACTTCATCAATAATGAATATCTTAAATTTAGACGATGTTGGACCGTACCTAGAAAATTCTATTAAATCTCTAACATCATCAACTCCAGTTTTGCTTGCCGCATCCATTTCAAGAACATCTATATGACTAGAATTTGCTATAGCATCACAATTTTCACACAAATTATCTTTACATAAATTTTCAATTCCATTTAAACAGTTTAGAGATTTAGCAACTATTCTTGCAGTTGTAGTTTTGCCTATTCCTCTTATTCCAGTAAAAAGATATGCATTAGGAATTTTGTTAGTTTTAATTGAGTTAGTAATTGTCTTGCTGACAACTTCTTGACCTATAAGATCCTCAAATGTTTGAGGCCTGTATTTTAAAGCTAAAACTTTTGAATTTTTATTCATCTTTATTCTTTCAGGAGACTAGAACCTGAATAACTGTCTCTACGACTGCTTCCGTTAAGATCTGGTCGGGTTCAAGCAGCATTCACCTCTAGCCTCCAGAACTATTATAGCAGTAATGATTTCTAATCTACAAGAAAAGATTACGACTTATTTTCTCTTATTGGATCAGCCTCAAAAACTCCCAGAACATGAAAATCCTCACAATGAAGTCCTAATTCCTCTAGAGATTTTTGGACTTTTTTTTCTTCAATATGTCCGTCAAGGTCGCACAAAAAAAAGAAAGAGCTAAAAGAATTTTTTTCAGGATAACTTTGTAATTTTGTCAAGTTAACACCGTTAATAGCAAAACCACCTAAAGATTGATATAGAGCAGCTGGTTTACTTTTTAACTTAAATAGAAAAGAGGTTATATATTTTTTGTTGCCAAATTCTGGTTGAACAATATTTTTTCCCATAACTAAAAATCTAGTTAGATTTCCTTTTTCGTTTTCAATATTTTTTTTAATAACTTCCAATCCATAAGTTTTTGCACTTAATCTAGAGGCAATAGCTGCCTCATTTTTTTTTTTTATTTTCAGATATCATTTTAGCTGAACCAGCAGTATCAGCTCTTACATTCTCATTTAGATCATTCTCTTTTATAAACTTAGAACATTGAGATAAAGCTTGAGCGTGAGAGTAAACCTCGTTAATTTCATTCATTTTTGTACCAGGTTGGCCTAAAAGATTATGTTCAATTTTTTGAAAATATTCAGAATAAATATTAAGCCTGTATTTGAATACAAGATATTCTATACCAATGTTTCCTGTAATTCTGTTAGACTCTGGTATCACTATTTTAGAATCTTCATCTTTTGATGCCTTTAAAAAACATTCATCAAAAGTTTTGCATGGAATTATTTCTGCTTTAGGATCAATTGATAAAGAGGCAATATGTGAATAAGCACCAAAAGTTCCTTGAAAATAAATTTTACTCATCTTTATTTATATTCCATTATTTTTTTTATAGCCAGATAATCTTCATGAGTATCAACTCCTATTGGAGATGTATTAGCAAGAGCTACATTTATATCTATATTGTTATCAAGCGCCCTAAGCTGTTCAAGTCTATTTTCTATTTCATTTTTAGACCGACTAAAAGAAATAAATTTTTTAAGAGTATCAACTTCATAACAATAAGCACCAATATGATGAAATAAATTTTCTTTTTCTTTTGTAATTCTTGAGAAATTTTCTGCTAAAGGAAAGGAATTTAATTCAAATGACTCTTTTACTTTTACTTTTACAACATTCTCGTTTTCATAAATTTCTGAATTAGAAATTTGTGCAGCCAAAGTTCCAATTTTAGAATTATTTTTTTTCATTTTATTATTTAAATTTTGAATATCATTAACATCAATTTCAGGTTCATCCCCTTGAATATTCATTATAAAATCTATGTCATTTCTAGCTAATAATGTGAAAGCTTCATTAATTCTGTCAGTACCAGTTTTATGATTTTTGCTAGTTAATATTGCGTTTCCTTTGTTATTTCTAACATCATCAACAATTTCTTGATCTTCTGCCGCTACTATCACTTCTCCTATATTGGCCCTTTCTGCTCTTTTAAAAACGTGAGTGATAATTGAAATACCATTAATTTTTAATAAAGGTTTTCCTGGAAGTCTTGAAGCAGCTAGTCTTGAAGGTATTATTACTAATGTTTTCATTGATTTTTTTTATTTAATTTAGATTATAAAGAGGGGCAAAATTGTACAGTAAAATATAAGCAATTTTTAAATAATAATGTTATAGGTTCATAAAATATATATTCAAAATGGATTCATTTGAGTTAAATAAAATAGTTGCAGCAATACTATTAGTTGCTCTGCTGGTTATTGGAATTGGTAAGCTTTCTGAAGTAATATTCTATGTGGATAAGCCAGAAACTCCAAGTTATGTTGTAGACATTGATCAAACTTCAATAAAGACTGTAAGCATAGAAGAGCAAGCTGAAGAAAAGATTGATATTGCAGCCCTCATGACATTAGGAGATGTTGCTAGTGGTGAAAAGATATTTAAAAAATGTGCAGCATGTCATTCGATTGTAAAAGGTGGGGCAAATAATATCGGTCCAGCATTATACAATGTAGTTGGAAGACAAGTTGGCGGTGTTAGTGATTATAAATATTCAAAAGCTTTAGCAGCATATGAAAAACAGTGGACCTTTGAAGAATTGAATGGATTTTTAATAAAACCTACAAAGTGGATTAAAGGAACAAAAATGGCTTATGCGGGTCTAAGAAAAGAAAAAGACAGGGCATCAGTTATTAAATATTTAAACCAAAATTCTGATAATCCTCTTCCACTACCGTAATTTCTCAAAACAATATAATAAAATACTTTTTTGTACATGGACTCTATTGAGTGCTTGTAACCATACTTTTGATTGATTGCTTTTAAAAACCTCCTCTTTAACTTCTGAACCCCTTGGCAAACAATGTAAAAAAATACAATCTTTTTTTGCAAATTTCATTAATCTTTTATCTATCTTAAATTTTTTGAAATCTTTTATTTTATTTTTTTTATTAACTTTATCGTTAAGAGAAATTACTTTATCAGAAAATATTACATCAGCATTAGTTGCTGCTTTAATAGCATCATTGTGAAGATATATTCTTTTATTATTATTTTTAACCCAATCTAAAATGATCCTCTTTGGTTGATATCTTTTTGGACATCCTATATTTAATCTAAATGAAAATTTTACTGATGCAGCAATTAAACTATTTAAAACATTATTGGAGTCCCCTATCCAAGAAATATTTAAATTTTTAATTGATTTTTTTTTTATTTCTTCAACTGTAAAAATATCAGATAATATCTGTGTTGGATGAGAAGATGGAGAGAGACCATTGATTATTGGTATTGAAAGAAATTTTTTGAAATTTTCAATTTTTTTATCGCTATCAGTTCTCAACATGAATCCATCTCCATATGTCGACAAGATTTTTGCTGTATCCTCTAAAGTTTCACTGCCTTTGCCCAGATGCATTTCATTAGATCTGAGTGTTATTGTTCCACCTCCTAGTTGTTTTATTGCTATTTCAAAGCTAAGCCTAGTTCTTAAACTGGGTTTTTCAAACATTTGGAGTAATAACTTTCCCCTAAGTGGAGTGTCTGTATCAACTTCTAGAATATGAAGATTTTTTCTTAATTTTTTTCTTTTTTTAGCATCTTCTAATATTCTTCTCAAATCTTTTGTAGATATATCTTTCAAGTTAATAAAATGTTTCATTCGCTAATATTCTGAACAAACTTTATCAATTATCTTTAATGCTAAATCTATTTCTTTTTTTTTTACATTAAGAGGAGGCAATATTCTCACTACATTCTCTGCTGCTCGTATTGTTAAAAGTTTATTTTTAGTGAGTTTATTAATAAATTTTGCTAAATCTACATTTAACTTTATTCCTATTAATAAACCAATCCCTCTTATTTCTTTAATCACCTCAGGATAATTGTTTTTAAGATGATTTAGTTTCTTTAAAAAATATTTTGAATTTTTTCTAACATTGTCTAAAAATCCTTTTCTAAAAACTTCATCCATTATTACGTTTCCAATTACCATAGCTAAAGGATTTCCTCCATAGGTACTTCCGTGAGTGCCTGGTACCATACAATTTGATATTTTTTTTGTCATAAGAACTGCTCCAATCGGGAAGCCACCGCCTATGCCTTTTGCAATGGGAACAATATCAGGCTTTACATTTGCATGCTCATATGCAAAAAATTTTCCTGATCTACCAATTCCACATTGCACTTCATCTAGAATCAGAAGAATATTTTTTTTTTTACAAATTTTCTCAACTTCTTTTAAAAATTTATTTGAATGAACTTTAATACCAGATTCACCCATTGCAGTTTCAAAAAATATTGCTGCAGTTTTATTAGTAATTTTTTTTTTTAGAGATTCTAAATCAGAATATTTAAAATGGTCAAATCCACTTACTTTAGGCCCAAAGCCTTCTGTCATTTTTTTTGATCCACTAGCAAAAATATTAGCTAATGTTCTTCCATGAAATGAATTTTTAATGCACAAAATTCTATTTTTATGCGGTTTCCCAATTGAATAAAAATACCTTCTTGCAATTTTAATAGCTGCTTCGTTAGCTTCTGCTCCTGAATTTACAAAAATTACTTTTTCCGCAAAAGTTTTCTTTGCTAATTTTTTAGCCAAAATTTCTCCTTCTGGAATTTGGAATGAGTTTGAGACATGCCATACTTTTTTAGCTTGTAAGTTTAAGGCCTTAATTAATCTTGGATTCGAATGACCTAACGTGTTTACTGCTATGCCACTTAAAAAGTCTAAATATTTTTTTCCATCAGTTGAAAATAAATAAGATCCTTTACCTTTTTTGAAAGATAAATTTCTTCTTTTGTAGTTGCCTGCTAGATAACTCATATATAAATTCTAAATTTAAGTGTCTTAATAAATCTCTTATTAATAAAGTAAATAGATTCAAGTAGCGATTGAACTATTTTACCTATCTAAATTTTTTTAAAAATTGTTAATAAGTCTTAAATTAAGCTTGTTTATAGCTTTTTTTTAACTCTATATAGTATTTATAATATAAAATTATACTATATATTGTAAATTATGAGTTGGACTGATGAAAAAGTAGCAAAATTAAAAGAGCTATGGGGCAAAGGCAACACAGCCAGCCAGATTGCTGAGATAATTGGTGGAATAAGCAGAAATGCAGTGATTGGAAAAGCTCATAGATTAAATTTATCAGCAAAAATCAAAACGAGAACAGCAACCTCAAATAAAAATTTTGAAAGTTCAATGGAGAATAATAGTATCAAATCTAATAGAGGTAGAAAAAGTAAATTTAAATCATTAATAATTGAAAAAAACTTTGAGCCAGAAAATCCTAAACAATTAGAAGAACTCGATGAAAGCTTATGCAAATGGCCTATTGGTCACCCAGATGAAAAAGGTTTTTATTTTTGTGGCAGGTCTTCTTTAAAAGATTTTTCTTACTGCAAACTTCATTTGTTATATGCTTACCAGCCTAAAGGTAAAAAAGAAGACTCATCAGATAAAGATGAAGTTCCAGAATTTATTGAGAAAAAAATTCAATCTGCCTAAATAGTATTTATTAATCTTTATTATCATTTTTTTGAGGATTATATTTCTCAGTTGAAAATTGACCACCATCTCTCCACATATAAGAATATTTTTTTACCTCTTCATCAAAATGTTTTTTACTTGGAATTCCAATATCAAAATTACTTTTGTATTTCCCTGATAAAACATTATCATATTTAAGTAATCTTAATTGATCCTCAGTGAGTAGTGGTTTTGGAAATAATTGAAAAAATTTTGCTGAAATAGAAGCTAGTAAAAAAGGCATTGAAATTAAAATTCTTTTTTTATCGATTAAAATTAAAAGTCTTTCAATCAAATTTCTAAAACTTATAACCTCAGGCCCAGCGCATTCAATTATTTTTGAATTGATATTATTAATTATGACATAATAGATAATATCTGTTAAGTCTGAGCAATGTATCGGAGTAAATTTAGTTTTACCAGAATAATATAATGGAAAAAAAGGAAGTCTATTTAATAAAGTCATAAAACTTGTTGTGAAATTATCGTCAACTGAGTATACTACAGAAGGTCTTAAAATCGTTGCTATAGGGAAATTATTTAGAATATTTTTTTCTCCATCTAATTTGCTTTTTGCATAATTGCTATCTGTTGCATTATTGATACCCAGTGCAGATAGATGAATTAAATTTTTCAATTTATATTCTTTTGCCAATTTAGCTAATAAAGATGGAAACAATGTGTGGATATTATAAAATGTGCTCCCTTTTTTTTTCTCAAACAAAATACCAATTAAATTAATACAACAGTCAGCTTTTGAAAATAACCCCCTTATTTTTTCCTCATCGTAAATATTTGCTTCTACAACCTCAATATATCCAGCATTCCCTTGAGTTTTAATAATATAACTTTTTTGATGTATGTTTCGGGTTACGACTGTAACTCTTATATTGTTTTTCGTTAATTTTCTTATTAAGTGTCTTCCTATTTGGCCACTACCACCAAATATTAGACAATTTTTAGGTTTCATATATATATATTTAAAAATGAATATCGATATTAAACTGCACAAAGCTGATTTACCAGATGATTTGAATTTAGGCAATGTTATAGCGATAGATGGAGAATTCATGGGATTAAATGTGAGACGAGATCCATTATGTTTAATACAGGTCTCATCAGGTAATTCAGATGCTCATATTATTCAGCTTGATAGATCAACATATGATGCACCTAATTTAGTAAATCTTTTATCTGATCAAAATATTACCAAAATATTTCATTACGGAAGAGCAGACATGGCCCATATAAAATACTACCTAAAAACAGATACAAATAATATTTTAGATACAAAAATAGCTTCAAGACTTGCGAGATCATACACTGATAATCACTCTTTAAAAACTTTAATTAAAGAATTTATTAATATAGATATAAGCAAACAATTTCAAAGTTCTGATTTTGGAGGAGAGCTCACTCCAGCACAACTAAAGTACTGCGCTAATGATGTAGTTTATCTTCACAAAATACATGAGGGCTTAAGTAATATACTAGAAAGGGAAAACAGAATTGAACTTTATAAAGATTGTTTAAAATTTTTGAAAACAAGAGTCGAATTAGACCTTGCTTTATTCAAAGATGATATCTGGTCACATTAAAATGAAAAATGAAATAAATGAAATTGGAAAAGAAGTTATTGACCTTCAAATAAAAGCACTTAAAAAACTTAAAAGCTCAATAGACAAATCTTTTGATGAAGCTGTAAGAGCCATTACTAAATGTAAATCAAAAGTTATAATTTGTGGAGTAGGAAAGAGTGGAAAAATTGCATCAAAAATATCTGCTACTTTATCTTCGGTAGGGACACCATCTTTTTCTATTTCAGCTAATGATTGCTCTCATGGAGACCTAGGAAGAATTACTTCTGGAGATGTATTGATATTAATAAGTTATTCTGGGAATACAGAAGAATTAAAAAATATTATTAAATATGCTAAATCAAATAAAATTATCTTAATAGGAATTGTCTCAAATAAAGACTCATACTTATACAAATCAGCCAATATTAAATTATTCATACCTGAGGTCAAAGAATCTGGTTACGGTATAGTCCCAACCTCAAGCACAACTTCTCAATTATCATTAGGTGATGCCTTGTCTATTGCTTTAATGAAAAAGAAAAATTTTGGTAAATTAGATTTTAAAAAATTTCATCCTGCAGGAAACTTAGGTAATAAATTAAAAACTGCTGGAGATGTTATGTTAACAAAAAATAAAATTCCTTTTGTAAATGAAAATGAGATAATGAAAAAAGCTTTGAAAACATTAAATTTGAAAAAACTTGGGTTTTTAGTAGTCAGAAATAAACAAGGATTAAATTCTGGAGTGTTTACTGATGGTGATTTAAAAAGATTAATGCAAAAAAAAAGAGCCATAGACAACTCTAAGATTAAACAATTTATGACTAAAAACCCTTACACTGTTGAAGAAAATATGTTGGCCTCAGAGATTTTAATTCAAATGAATAGAAGAAAAATAACTAATGTTTGTGTTTTTAATGCAGAAAACAAAAAAAAAACAGTTGGAGTAATTCATATTCATAATCTTCTTAATATTTTAAAATAAAAATTAATGAAAAGAATTATTCAACTAGTCTTAGTATTAATTCTCATAATTATTTCTGTAATAGTTTATATGATTTATTTTGCGGAAAATAAAGAATTGCAAAAAAAAACTGAAATAACTAAAGATCAACAAACTAATCAAACAAAAAATAATTTAATTAAAAATTTAAAATATGATGTTAGATTCGATCAAAACAACCAGTATAGTATTACAGCAGATTTAAGTGAGATTACTTACGATAATAATGTTGAATTAGTAACAATGCAAAAAGTTGTTGCGATATTCATAGATAAAAACAATATCCCAACAATAATTACCTCTGATAAAGCTATATATAATAACTCTAATTATAACACTAATTTTAGTGAAAATATTCGAATAGAATATTTAGACAATATAATATTAGCAGATAAATTGGATTTGGATTTTAATAAAGATATAATAAAAATATATGAAAATATTAATTACGAAGGAGCCCAAGGAATAGTAAAAACAGACAACATTTACATTGATTTAATTACTAAAAAAATTGATATATATATGGATAGTAAAAATGATAATGTTGAAGTAATAGCTAATAAATAATGTCAAATATTAAAAAATTTAGAATTAAATCTTTCAAAGATAAAAGAGCTATTTTAAAACTGGAAAAATTATCATTAAAATATGGAAGAAAAATAATTTTAGATAATATGAATCTTCAATTAAATAATGGTCAAATTCTAGGACTATTGGGGCCTAACGGTGTAGGAAAAACCACAATTTTTAATCTTATTACTGGTCTTGTTTTGCCTGATTTTGGCTCAATAATTATCAATTCAGAAAAAATAAATAAATATCCAATTTATCAAAGAACACTTAAATTTAAAATTGGGTTTGTGCCACAATATGGAGGATTCTTTCATGACCTAACTGTTTATGAAAATTTGAAAGCAATTGCGGAAATAACAATACAAAATTTAAGTTATAGAGAAGAAAAGATAAATTCTTTAATTTCAAAATTTGAGCTTGACCCTATAAGAGATATTAAAGCTGATATTTTATCAGGAGGTCAAAAGAAAAAGCTTGTGATTGCGCTTTCATTAATTTCTGATCCTAAAATACTTCTATTGGATGAACCTTTTGCTGCTCTTGATATAATGACAATCAAAACATTACAAAAAATTATTGTAGATTTACAAAGTAGCAATAACATATCCGTAATTTTATGTGATCACCAAGCAAGAGATTTGTTAGCATGCGTAGATACTGCTGCAATTATACATAATGGAAAGGTAGTTGCTCAAGGAACACCTTCTAACTTAATTCAGAATATTGATGCTAAAAATGCTTATTTTGGTGACTCTTTTAAAATAAGTTAATTTCAATATAAATGAAAAATCATATTAGAATTAGAAATGCTATAAAACCATTTAATAAAAGTCTCCAAATTGAAGGTGACAAAAGTTTATCAATAAGATGGGCCTTGCTGGCATCTCAAGCAAATGGAAAGTCAATATCAACAAATTTATTAAAATCTGAAGATGTAATTAACACTTTAAAATGCCTTAAAAAACTTGGAGTAAAAATAAAATTACTCAAAAAGAAATGTGAAATATATGGATTAGGTATAAATGGATATAAATATAAAAAAAATATAATATTAAATGCTGGTAACTCCGGAACTTTAGGTAGATTAATATTAGGATTATTAATCCACTCAAATAAAAAGATAAAAATTATCGGTGATAAAAGTTTATCAAAAAGAGATTTTTTTCGTATTACACGTCCACTTGAAAAATTTGGAGCAAAATTTAAAACAAATTTTGGAAAACTCCCTATAGAAATAACTGGAGTTGGGAAACCAAAGCCAATCAAATATTATGAAAATAAAGGATCAGCCCAATGTAAAAGTTCAATTATGTTAGCGGCATTAAATACGAAAGGACAAACTGTTATCAAAGCAAAAAAATCTAGAAATCATACCGAGCTACTTTTTAAACATTTAAAATTACCAATTAAAATATCCAAAAAAAAAAATTTCGATTTAATTAAAATTAATGGAAAAAAAAAAATTAAATCTTTAAATTATAAAATTCCATCAGACATAAGTTCTAGTGCATTTTTCATTGCACTTACCGCTTTATCTGTCAATTCAAAATTAAAAATTAAAAACGTAAATGTAAATCCATCAAGAGTCGGAATCCTTAAGATATTAAAATTAATGGGAGTAAAAATATCTCTTAGAAATGTTAAAGTTTATAAAGGAGAAAAAATTTCAGATTTATCTATTGATAATACAAAAAATTTAAAAGCTATAAACTGCCCCTCGAATCTAAATAGTAGTGCAATTGATGAGTTTTTGGTAATTTTTTTACTTGCTGCAAAGGCAAACGGAGTATCTTTTTTTAAAGATCTTTCAGAACTTAATCAAAAAGAGAGCCCGAGATTAAAGTGGGGAGCTAAAATTCTAAATTTAATGGGTATAAGAACTATTGTTACAAATAATTCCATAAAGATATTTGGAAATCCTAATTTAAAAGTAAATAAAAAAATTATTATTAAAAATTATCTGAAGGACCATAGAGTATTCATGACTTGTGTAATTGCAGCATTAGCTTTTGGTGGTGATTGGATAATTCATGACAAAGACTCGGTAAAAACCTCTTTTCCTTCTTTTTTAAAAACAATAAATGATCTTCGAAAATAATAGCCTAAAAAAAGCATTATTTTGTCAAATTATAAAAAAAACTTGAAATAATTACAAAACGACAAACTTTTTTGTCAATATTATTTAGAATTTCCTATTGATTTAAATGATAAATTTATCTACAACGTCGTGTTTTGTAAAAACAGATTGGAAATATACTAATTAATGGAAATATACAAAGATTTATCGAGTACAGCCTCAAAAGAGTTTGAAAAATTACTAAACAGCCAGTTATCAAAAGTAAACATTGAAGAAGGAAAAATTATTGAAGGAAAAATCAATAAAATTACTGATAAATTTGTTTTTCTACTTGTTGAGGGATTAAAGAGTGAACCTGTTTTAGATGTAAATGAATTAAAAAGCATGGGACTTGCAGAAAAAATAAAAGTTGGAGAAACGATATCTGTATTGTTAGAAAAAATTGAAGATAAAAATGGAGAAGTTTTGGTTTCAGCTTTAAAAGCACAGAAAATTAAGGGGTGGAATAAACTAGTTGAGGCTTATGAAAAAAATGAACCAATTATGGGTAAAATTACATCAAAATGTAAAGGTGGATGTATAGTTGAACATATAGATACTGGCTCTCTAATGTTTTTACCTGGATCTCAAATAAGCGATAAACCTCTTAAAGACATAAGCCATCTGATGAATGAACCTCAAAAATTTGCATTAATTAAATTAGACAAAGTAAGAGGGAATGCATGTGTTTCTAGAAGAGAAATTATTTCTTCATTTAAGAAAGAAGATAAGGCAAAAATTATAGAAAAATATAAAGTTGGGGATATAATTAAAGGTGCTGAGGTAAAAGGTTACAGCTCTTTTGGTTGTTTTTTTAATGTAAATAATGAGCTTGATGTACTAGTTCATTTACAAGAAATTTCTTATTCAAGAGTGAATCATCCTGATGAGGTATTTAATATTGGAGAAAAGCATGATCTGAAAGTTATTTCAGTTGATAAAGAAAAATTACAAGTTGGCTGTTCAGTTAAACAACTTTCGCCAGATCCTTTCGAGCACATTGAAAATTATGAACTGAACAAAGTTTATAAAGCTAAAGTTGTAAAAATTATGGACTTTGGTGCTTTTTGTGAATTAGAGCCTGGCCTAACAACTTTGCTTCATTCAAGTGAATTAAGCTGGACTAAAAAAAACGTATCATCAAAAAAGATGTTTAAAGTTGGTGATGAAATAGATTGTGTAATAACAGAGATAGACAAAGAAAAAAGAAGAGTGGCTATCTCTCATCGATTAACACAAGAAAACCCATTTGAAACTTTTGAAAAAAAATATCCTGTTGGCACAATTTTTGAAGGAGAGGTTGTGAATAAAAATGAATATTCTTTATTCGTAAAAGCTGAAGATTTAGATATTGACGCTTTTTTACATTGTAATGATTTGACGTATCTTAACAATGGTGAAGAAGAATTAAATAAATATAAAAAGGGCGATAAAATCAAAGTTAAAGTTTTAGAAATAAAAACTTCCGAGCAAAAAATTAGAGTAGGATTAAAACAAACAAAAACTGATCCATTCGACTGGTTTGCTAATAAAAAAGTTAATCAAACCATTACTGTAAAAATTATCTCGACCGATAATAAGGGCTTAATTGTAAGGCCTGAGGGCTGTGAAATGGATTTTCAAATCAAAAAATCTCAAATTGCAATAAATGCTGCAGATGCAAGACCCTCTAGATTTACAGGGGGTGAAAGAATAGATTGTGCTATCGCTGAACTAGATTTAGATAAGAGAAAAGTAACTTTAAGTATTAAACTTCTTGAAGAAATAGAAAAGAAGGAAGCATTAGAAAAATATGGAGCTGAAGGCTCTGGTAAAAATTTACCTTTTTCATCTTTATCTGAAGATTTAAAGAAAAAAGACGAGGAAAAAAAATAACACTGAGAAAAATAAATTGGCTATTGTAAAATCAAAGCTTTTAAAACAACTTTCACAAAATTATCCTAATTTTCTTAAAAAAGACCTTGAAAAATTTACTAATATAATTTTAGAAGAAATTAAAAAAACTCTAAAACGTAAAGAAAGAGTTGAACTTAGAGGTTTCGGAGTTTTTTCAACAAATATTCAAAAAGCAAGAATTTCTAGAAACCCTAAAACTGGTGAAAAAGTGCATACACCTGAAAAGATAACTATTCACTTCAAAATGGCAAAAGATATGTTTAAAAAATTAAATAATGATGAATAAAAAAATTTTTGTAGCTTGTGATTTTTCGAGCCAAAAAGAAACTTTGGAATTACTTTCCTCAATCCATAAAGAAATTTCGGGTATTAAGATAGGTCTTCAATATATTACTGGAAATTCAAAAGAAGATATTAAAGAGCTTGGTAAATTTAATAAACCTATCTTCTATGATGGTAAATTTTTTGATATAAAAAATACATTGGTAGAATCTATAAATTCATTAAAAGAGTTGAAAATAAGCTATGCCACTGTTCACTTACTTAATGGTTTAGAGGCATTGAAAGCTGCAAATAAAGCTGCAAAAAATATTAATTTGAATTTATTAGGTGTTTCAGTTCTTACTAGTTTTGATAATGAAGAACTTGAAATGCTTGGTTTTAAAGATCAAATTGAAGATCAAGTCTTAAGATTAATAAAAATTGCCATTCAAGCAAATCTATACGGAGTAATTTGTAGTCCGCGTGAAGTAAAAATGATAAAAGAAATTGCGCCTAATCTTAAATGTTTCACTCCAGGAATAAGATTAAATGAAAATATTAATGATCAAAAGAGAACAATGAGTGCAAAACAAGCATTAGATCAAGGAAGTGATTATTTAATTATAGGAAGACCTATTACTCAGGGAGATCCTAAAAAAAATATTCAAGAAATATTAAAATCTATAAATTAAATGAAGTCTAAAATTTGTGGGATTTCAGATTTTAAAACCTTAAAATTCTTAACAACTTATGAATACCCTCCAGAATTCATTGGATTTATTGTTAATTATCCTAAATCAAAAAGGTATGTAGAGTTTAATAAACTTAAGGAATTATTAAAAGTAGATAAAAAAAAATCTTTTTATGTAGCGGTTTTGGTAAAGCCAAACAAAAAAATACTTAAAGATATAGAAGATTTACCTTTTAATTATTACCAAATATATGATTGTGAACCAAGTGAACTAAAGGAAATTAAAAAACTATATAATAAAAAGATAATATTGGCACTCACTATTCAAAATTTAGAGGATGTTAAAAAATATGAATTATATAAAGACACAGCTGATATATACTTATTCGATAGTAAAGGTTATGAAAAAAGTATGTCTTTTAATCATTCTTATTTAAAAGGTTTTAATTTTGACAAAGATGTAATGCTTGCAGGTGATATTCAATATAATGATAATCTTGAAAAATATAAAAAAATAGCTGATATTCTGGATATATCTGGTGGTATAGAAACTTCTGGATTAAAAGATATTACCAAAATAAAATTTTTCTTAGATAAAATAAAACAATTAAAAAATGAAACTTAAAAAAAATATTCCTTTAATCGATCAACATGACGGAGAAGGATTTTGGGGTGGTAAATTTGGTGGTAGCTTTATACCAGAAACATTAAAAAAACCAGTTGAAGATTTAAGTGAAACATTCAAAAAATTAAGGAGAAATAAACAATTTTTAGAAAAGAGAGATTACTATTTTAAGAATTATATTGGATCCCCAACACCATTAATCAAATTAGAAAACTTATCAAGTCATTTAGGAGGCGCCCAAATTTGGGCAAAGGTCGTTTCTCAAGCTAATGGCGGTGCACATAAAATTTACAACGCAACGGTTCACGCATTAATTTGTAAAGAAATGGGTAAAAAATATATTGTAGGTGACACTGGTGCGGGGTATGCAGGAAAAATGCTAAGTATGGCTGCTAAAAAGTTTGGACTTAAATGTAAAATATTTATGGGGGCTAAAGATATTAAAAGACAAAAACCTAATTGTGATTCAATGATAAAAAATGGTGCAGAAATCATTCCTGTGTATTCGGGAAGTCAAACATTAGTTGATGCGGTTAGTGAGTGTATGAGATACTGGGTATCAAATTGTGATAATACTCACATGTGTGTAGGTTCAACAGTTGGACCAAATATATTTGTAAAAATTTGTGGTTGGAGCACTGCACAAATCTCTAGAGAATTAAAATTTCAACTAAAAAAGGAATTTAAAAAAATTCCAAAAAAATTAAAATTAATTAATTGTGTAGGTGGAGGTAGTTCAGCGTACGGATTTTGGAGCGAG
>MDTG01355509.1_pt1 | contig 22221 bp, 20 predicted proteins | sample 811421 | NCBI WGS metagenome assembly MDTG01 (sample SAMN05326645, study PRJNA326480) | marine metagenome | isolation source: seawater | place: Pacific Ocean: South East | collected 2011
TCATTATAAAAAAATTTTAAAAAGATAGTGAGTCGTGCATCAATTTCTAGATATTCAAATTTATCTTTTTTTAGGTATTTAATAAATCTCTTAAAAACACTTCTTCTAATGGATATACAGCTTGTAGGGAATATAGTTGGCCAAACAAAATTAGTATCTTTTTTGTCTTTAAAAAAAAACTGATTATCTTTACTGTCAGGAAAATTAAATACTGAATTATAATTTTTGTTTTTTTTAAATATCTCGTTTATTTTTTTAAGCTTTGATCTATGAAAAAAGTCATCCGCATCCATTAAGCAAATTATTTTTCCCCTAGATTTTTCATAAATTTTTAGAATGCCATCTATTTGATTTAGGGCGGGAAATTCTTTAATCTTTTTTTTATTTCTTATTAATTTAACTTTTTTAAATTTTTTTATAATCTTTACAGAATCATCATTTGATGCATCATCATATAAAATAATTTCATAATCTCTAAAATTTTGATTGCAAATTTTATTTAATGACTTTGAAAGAAATTTAGCTTTATTATAATTTGTTATCAAAACTGAAATAGTTATTTTTTTCATTATGTAAAAATATCAATTAAAAAATTAAATCTTTTAAATCCATATTTTTTTTAAATTGGTGATATCTTTTTAATTTTGTATTATTAGCAATTAAATATGTTTGTTTTTTGTTATCAGCAAATGTACATTTTTTCTTGTATCTTTTACAAATTAACCTTGCAATGTCTTTTAAAAGTATCCCGTTTCCTCTACCAATATTTATTACACCTTTAAATTTTCTTTTATACAAAGATAAAATAATTTTTGATATTTCATTCATAGAAATAAAATCTCTGTAGTGATTTAAGTTATTTAATTTTATAATCGTTCTTGCCTTTTTTATTTTCTTATTTAAATCAGGTATTAAATAATTTTGTTTTTGATTTTTGTTTGAAGTGCTAAAGATTCGACCAATACAATATCTTATTTTAGAATTAGATAATTTGTTAATAATATAATTCTCTGCTAAATATTTTGTTTTTCCATAGTACGAAATTGGGCTTATGATGGAACTTTCTTTTATTTTTTTTTGGGTTGAACCATATACATGTGATGTTGATGAAAAAAAAAACCATTTAATCTCAGATGAAATAATGCTATCTACAATATTTTTTGTACCAACGTAGTTAACACTATAGGCTTTCTTTCTATTTTTATTTACAACTTTAATAGGAACTATTGCTGCCAGATGAATTAGTGCATCAAATTTATTTCTTTTTATCCAGTATAAAAGTTTTTTTTTATTTCTTATATCGCCCTTATAACAAAAAAAATTTATATTTTTATTATTAGAAATAAAGGTTTTACCAAGGCTTCCTGTACTGCCAGTCATACCGAATTTTAAAGTCATTTCTATTTTTTAAAAAATTGTTTTAATTTTCTGAGAAAATTCTTAAATGTAAATTTTCTTGATCTTATTTTTAGTAAAGGATTTAAATTTTCCTCTTTTTTTATAATCTTACATAATCCAGATGAAGTAAAATCAAAGCTTAATTCAAAATTATCTTCATTGTTTCCATAAATCTCTAATATTTTTTCAAAAGTTTCTTGATTATTGATTTCACAATAAAAATTATTCCTTACTTTATTCCTTAAATAAGGAAGCCAAGAAATATCATCAATGAAAAAAAAACCCCCAACTTTGAGTTTTTTAAAATAGTGGTAAAATATTTTTTCTACGTGATCTGCTTCGTGTAAACTGTCTAAATATATTAAATCAAATTTTTTAGGTAATTTTTGATCTAAAAATTCAAAATCATCATCCCTAGATTTAATAAATGTCCAATTATTATCATTAAATTTTTTTGAATAATCATCAATATCAATAGAGAAGACTTTTCCATTGTTTTTTTTACAGAAATCTAAAAATAGTTTAGTTGATCTTCCCTCTTTTACTCCAAATTCTAAAATACTTATGTCTTTGAATTTGTCTAAGCATGGGTTTATAAAATTATATATTTTATAGTTATAATCAGGCATAAATTATTCTTTAATAAATTCTTCTAATCTTTTTTTTTAATAATAGATACTATTTTTTAAAAGATAGTAAAAGTTAAATGTATTTTTTAAATAAACTAAGTATATATATATTCTAAAATTTAATTTTTCATGAATAATTTAAATTTAACTATTATTACAGTTGTTAAGAACGATGAAAAAAATATAAAAAAAACAATTGAGTCAATTATAAATCAAAAAAATATCAAATTTGAGTATATTGTTGTTGATGGTGGATCAACTGATAAGACAATTAAAATAATTAAAAAATACAAAAAATTTATTAAAAAAATAATTTCTAAAAAAGATAAGGGAATTTATGATGCGATGAATAAGGGCATTAAAATCTCTAAAAACGATATTATTGTTTTTTGTAATTCTGGAGATTTTTTTTATAAAAATTCATTGCAAAAAGTAATGAGAATTTTTAATAATAAAAATGTGGATTTTGTTTTTGGCACCGTTATTAGAAATTATACTAAAGGTACAATTCTTAAACATGGATTTAATATAAAAAGAATATATTATAATTTTGATTTTGCTACTGCACACTCAACTGGTTTTTTCTTAAAGAGGAAAATCTATAAAAAGATAGGATTATATAATATTAAATATAAGTGCTCAGCCGACTACGATTTATATTTGAGATTAATTAAGAATGGTTTAATTGGTGAAGCGACTAAAAAAAAAGTGCTTATAGGAAATGTTGCTAGTGGAGGTTTTTCATCAAAAATATCATTTTTTTCTCATCTAACTGAGGAAATGAGAATAAGATTTAATAATAATCAAAATATTTTTTTGATTATCTTAATTTTTTTAAATTCGATATTAAAAAAAATTTTTAAGAATATTAATTTTAAATTATAAATTTAGAATTTCATTATAAATCTTCATATATTGATCAACAATTTTCTCATTTGTAAATCTATCATTTACAAATTCTAAACAATTAGAATAAAAATATTTCTTATCATTATTTATTTTTTCTATTAAAAAATTAACTCCATTATTAAAATCACTTTGATCTAAATAATTAGCCAAATATCCAGTTTTTAAATGCGAGACTGAGTCGTCTAAACCTGTATTTTTAAAACCTATTGTTGGTATACCACATGAGGCTGCTTCAATAGCTACTTGTCCAAAAGCCTCAAGGACACTAGGAGATAACAATAAATCACTTGCTGAATAATACTCTCTTAATTTTTTATAGTCGCCATGTACAATATTATTTACATTAATTTCAAAGCTGAAATTTTTTTTTTTACTATTGCCAATCTTTATTAACAAAATATCCTCTGACTTAAACTTCTCTAAATAATTGTGAATAAATTGATATCCTTTTCTATAATCTTTTTCTCCATTTGTAGAAATAAAAAGTAAAATCATTTTTTTTGAAGGAAGGCCCAGTCTTTCCCTGGCATCGAGTTTAACCAAAGGTTTCCACTCCGTTTTATTATCTAATGTAGGTGGTACATAGGAAATTTTATTTTCTCTAAATAAAAAACTTTTCTTAGTTATATTTTTTAACCAGTTGCTTAAACAAATAATGTGATCAATTTTTTTTTTAAAGTATCTTTTTTTTTGATTCCATAAAAATTTATTTAAATCTATTCCTTTTTCATCAAGCCTTTTTGAAGATTTATGATATCCGTAAACAAACCTTTCGTCTGATACGTAATGTTCCCCTCCACACATTGGCCACATATCATTGAATGTCCAAACTAATGGTTGCTTAATTTTTGAAATTTGTTTAATAGAAATTAACTCATTATTAATCCAATGAAGATTGACAATGTCAGGATTTATTTCATCTATTTTTTTCAAAATATTTGAACTAAAAATATTTAATGAATGAGAATATTTTCCATCTGACTTATAAAAGAATTTTTTTTGCCTTGCTAATTTTATTTTGATTTCGTTACAAAATATCTCAAAGTTGTTTGATGCACCTATAACTCTTAAATCTTCATTTAATTTTTTTAAGACCAGAGCCTCTGAGTTAATACCTTTGTTACACATTGCTTTGTGTAATCTGTTCATTGATATTGCGGCTCCTCCTAATATATCAGAATAACCTACGTGCAAAACTTTCATTTAATTCAATATTAATCTTTTTATTAGAATATACCTTAAATATATTTATTTTTTTTTTTTCTAAAAAATCAATAAGATAATCATTAAAAAATTCCTTATCATTTAGTATAAATTTTCTCCTTATAAAATATTTAAAACCCTTATTTCTTTTTTTTGATCTTGCTATTGAGTCTTTGATATCGTAATTAAAATGAAAAATAATATTCGGATTTTTTAAATTTTTGAAAACTTCGACTAAATTAAATCTATTAATTTTTTTTTTTTTAGATTTAAAATTAAGAAAAAATTTTTGATAAATACCCTCTTCTGCAATTAATAATTTATTTTTACTTTTCATAATACCTATGCAATCAATTTTAAAATTTAAAAGCATTCTTTCTACGAGGGATTTTGGCAATATTACATCTTTTAAAAAATTTTTATAATTCATTAATATTGCTTTTATCCTTTTTGAAGTATTTATCTCGCGTTCAATAAATAATTTTAAATTTTGAGTCTCTTTTTTAAAAAGAAATTTAGAATAAGGATTTATATATTTAAAGTAATACTTAAAAAGATATTTGCCAATTTTGAAGTCATTCGACTTTTTTCTAACGTAATAATTGATAAAAACGTTTCTAGGTGTTTCAAAATCAATTTTTTTTTTTCTTAAAAATTTAGATAGTTTTTTAAAAAAAAATGTTTTACCGGATCCTGGTGGTCCAATGAATTCTATGTACATTAAATTAATTAATTTATAAATAATCTTTCAACATATATCTTACTAAATCTTTTATTATATAAAATAATATAATTTAATTTAAATTGATAATCCTAAATATTTATTTAATATTGATAAAATTTAAATATATTTAATATATTAAAAAATTTACAAGATGATTAACTTTCTAATAAAGATAAAAAAACTTAAATTATATAGATTTTTCTTACTCTATTTTTTAAAGCCTATCTATGATCTATTTTGGCAATATATTATTAACCTTAAAGGAAAAATTTATTACTTTTTATGGTTTTCAAAAAAAAGAAATTTTATAGACCTAAGTAATAATGACAAAAAATTAGTTTTTGATAATGAAAATTTTAAAACTCTTGCAGATAAAATTAATCGTTATTGCGTTAATAACCTAATAAAAAATTCTAGTGAAGAAATTCTTAGTGGAGAGTTAACTAAAAGCAACCCAACTAACTCTGGTTCAAGAAAATACAATCAAGATCTATTTCCAAGACTATCAAATGAGCTTCAAAAAGAAGTTTTTGATCTTGCACACTCAGATTTGTTAATAAGTACTGCAGCTAAATATTTAAAAGTTTTTCCTATTTTGGATAAAGCGATAATAAGTCATAATATTCCAAATAATCCAGAGGATGTGAGAGGAGCAATGTTATGGCATAAGGATGATTTTGGATACAAAAGTCTAGATTTATTTATGGCTATCAGTGATATTGATGAATTTAATGGACCTTTAAAAGTATTAAAAAATAAAAATAAATTAGGTATTTTTTCAAAAAGTAACCAAGAAAATGTTCAAAAAAATAGTATAGGAGAAAGAGGTAAAATTAAATTTGATCACTTTGAAAAATTGGAAAATCAAAATATTTTAACTTTAGAGGGAAAAAAGGGATCTAGTTTACTTGTTGACAGTTTCACTGCTTATCATAGAGGTGGGCATTGTATTAAAAATGACAGACTTATGTTAAGACTTTCCTATCAAACTCCAGATGCTGTAAGGGTATATTCGAAAAGTGGCTTTCACCATGAGTTTGAAAAATTAAAAGATAAATTGTCTTTAAATTTTTATTTAAAATTTTTGTATCATCAAAGACCAGGTGAATTTTTGATTTTTTTTAGAAAATATTTAATGAAATTCTACAGAATTTTACACGTAAAAGAAAATTAGGGATTAATTTATAATTGAAATAAGTTCACTCTCAATTTTTTTAATTAGAAATTTAGAACCATAAACTGATAAATGTGTTGCGTCACTGTAGATTAATTTATTATTATCAACTTGTAAACATGTTCCCTGCTTACAAAAATAATCAAATGGATCAAAAAAATATAAACTTAAATTGTTATTAGAAAATTTTGACAGATTTTTTTTAAAAGAATTGTTTAATTTTTGTTTTGAATTATGATTTTGTAACATTTCTGTTATATTGCTTTCCTTGTTAAAAGATTTCTCGTTAAAAGAATTGTTACATTTACTTTTGTCTATATAAAATGGTCTTGAGAAACAAGATGTAAGATCACCATAAGATGAAAAAAATTCAGGTACCTGACCAATTATAATTATTTTTTCTACATTTACGAATAAGGGATTTTTTTTTATATCGACTATTGACTTTAAATATTGTCTTGAAATTTTATCTAAATCATAATCTTGCATTTGGTAGTCATAAAATTTTTTACCAATAATCAATATTTTTGGAATCTTGGTATCGATAAAACAATTGTTGGTCTCTAAAGAACCATTAAAATTAGGATAACCATTACACATTTCTTCAAATGTTAATAAATTTTTTTTATAATTTTGAGAAAAACTTTTTAAACCTTGAAATAAAGCTTTTCCGTGGCTATCGCCAACCAACAAAATATCTAAATCATCTTTATTACCAAACAAACAATCACGATTTTTATCTATATTTTTATCAAAATCACATATTCCTCCAGGCTGATTATCTGTACTTTGCATTATATTTTTTTCAAAAGATTTTAGTCTGAATTGCCAACCGTTAGTAAAAATAGTGCTGAAACATATTATTAACAAAGAACTAGAAATTAAAACTTTCTTGATGGAAAAAATTTTATTTTTTTTCAAGAACGGTTGTTCAACATATTTATAGCTTAAATGAGATAAAAATATTGAAATAAGTATACATATAATTTTTTCAATAAAAACTAAATCAACAAATTTATAATATTTATAAAATATCAATACAGGCCAGTGATAAAGATACAAAGAAAAACTTATATTTCCTAAATAATTGATAAACTTGTTTCTAAGTAATGCATCAGATAAAAATGATCCTCTTGAGAAGATTAATAAAAACGCACCAAAAGTTGGAAAAAAGCCATTATAAGATGGGAATAAAGTTTTTCCATCAAATACTAAAACAGAATAAGTTATTAATAAAATTCCAATTACAAACAATGTTTCATTTGCAAAATTATTTTTTAGTCTTTTTTTGTTAATAACTAACAAATAACCAAAGACAAATTCAAATAATCTAAATGGAGTTAAATAAAAAATTGTGTCACTGACGTATTTTCCATATAAAAATTTATTTTCAAATATTGGCCCAAATGAAATTGTATACAAGTTTATAAATAATGAAAAAATTATAAAAAAAATTAAAAAAAGATTTAAAGAAAAATTATTTCTAAAAAAATCTTTTAAGATCCAAATTATGATCGGCCAAATTAGATAAAAATGATATTCAACACCTAAGGACCAGGTATGCAATAATGGCTTAAAATCACTTGAAACATCAAAGTAATTACTTTGGGTCCAAAAATAAAAATTTGGAATTAAAAGTAAATTTGAAATTAATGATTTTGAAAAATCTACAAGGTGTTCGGGACTTAATAATAATGAAAAAAATAAAAAAGAGAAAAATAATAAAAAAAATAACCCTGGAAATATTCTTCTAACTCTTTTAAATAAAAATTTTTTATAATTAGAAAAACTTAAGCTTTGATTCTCAATTATTTTTCCAATTAAATAACCACTAATAACAAAAAATATATCTACACCAACAAATCCACCAGAAAATGGGTAAATTTTATAATGAAATAATAGTACTAATAATACAGCGATTCCTCTGAGACCATTAATCTCTATTTCAAAAAAATTTTTTTTTTGTGAAATCATGAATTAATTAAGTTATATTCAAGGATGAGCTAAATATCTACACTTTGTAAATCATATTTAGTTGGTGTTAAAGAAACAAGTTTTCTTTTAAAAGTTGTTTTAAATTGAGAAATAACAATATTTACATCAACATTTTTATTTTCTTCATTTTTTTCATAGCCATCTAGACCCGCACAGAAAATATTTTCTGCCTTAGATTTTATTGCTAAACATAGAGCATAACACAAGACAAGATCTTTGGGAATTTTACATAAATCTTTATTTACAGAAAATAGATTAGATACAACTTGAAAATCATAGAAAAGAAGTTTTTTTCTTTTCAAAATAGTTTTTGTTTGACTGTTTATAAAAAAACTTGGAAGAATAATCATTTGATCCAACTTTTTTATTTTCTTAAGCTCGCTCCAAAATTTAAAAGAGTTACTTACGGACCTTGCTTTGATCAAATTTGAGTTAACACTATTTGTTGAATTCAAGGCAACAACACACACATTGTTTTTTTTAATAAAATTCTCTATTTGATTTTTAAATTGATTAACACTTTTACCTGGCCCTAGGATCAAAAAGTTTTTTGTTTTTAAAAATTTATTAAGTTTATTTGAATTTATAACTAGATCATTATTCTTATATTCACTTAATAAATTAGGATTAAATTTTTTTATATCATTTTTATTTAAAGATTTTAAAGTAGAATAAATTTTATCATGATCGTAAGAATTATCAGATAACATGTTTTGAACATAAGTTGGATGTATCTTTTTAGCTCCGGAATATAAATAATGCATATTTGAACCCCATTGATAATTTTTTTTTAGTTTTAGGAAATGTTTGTTTATTAATGAGGAAATTTTAAAATATTTTTGTTCACTAAATTTATTTTTAATAAAAACTAACTCCTCTGTCTTAACGTTACCGGGACCCCTGCCCATACCCGTTATTGTGGAATCTGCAATTTTTATTCCACTTTCTAAGGCTGAAATTGTGTTATGTATAGCAAGGCCTTGGTTATCATGCATATGCACACCAAGACTTTTATTAGTATTTTTTTTTATAATTTCTAAATATTTACGAGTTTCCACTCCATCCATTGAACCAAAAGAGTCTGCAATGTAAATAAAATCAAAATTTGTTTTATTTAATTTTTTGATTACATTGGTTAGTTTGTTCAAATCATAACTTGATATTTGCATTAAGTTTATTCCCACTAAGTATCCTTTTTTTTTCAAAAAAATTCCAGTTTGGATTGACTTATCTATATCTTTATAATGAGTTGCTATACGATATAAAACTACTTTTGATTTTTTTTTATTAGGTATTTGTTCTAAAAAATTTTGATTTTTCAAATCAGTAGCATTAATCATTATTGAAATTTTAAGTTTTGAAGGTTTATTTAATTTATTTATCAATTTTTCTTCAGTGTAAGCAAATGACCCATAACCTTTTTCTTTTGAACTTCCCTTAAGACCAATTTCTACAAAATCAATATCTAGGTCATTCATGCAACTTAAATAGTCGTTAACTAAATCGTTATCGTAGCTCCAGTTAGTATAGTAACCTCCATCTCGTAGAGTGCAGTCTAAAATTTTAAAATTTTTCATTATTTAATGTTATTTTTACATTATATGTATATTTTTTTTTTTAAAGTTCAAATATGTTCAATTTTTGAACAAAATGTCATAATTTAAATTTTTTTGATAAGTAATTATTTATATATAGATTTTTAGATAGTATATAATAGTTATATGGACATAGTTCACAAACTTGAAAAAAAAAAATTCAATAATATTATCGTAACTGGTGGGGCTGGTTTTATAGGGAACCATTTAATAAAAAAATTAAGTAAAATTTCAAAAAAAATTTTTGTAATAGATAATTATAGCACCGGTTATAATAAATCATTCCCCAAAAATGTAGTCCTGATAAAAAAAGATTGTGAAGATAAATCTTCTTTAAAAAGTTTAAATAAATATAAATTTGACTCGGTTGTGCATTTAGCTGGAGTAAGTTCTGTTGAAGCTAGTTTTGATGATCCGGTAAATGATGCAAATTCCAACATAGTTTCTACAATCAATATGTTAAATTTTGTAAAAAAAAAAAAAGATAAGAAACTTTGTTTATGCAAGTAGTATGTGTGTTTATGGAAAATTAAAAAAAAATATTGCTGAAATCCAAAAAAAAGAGCCTATTTCATTTTATGGATTAAGTAAAATCACTGCAGAAAAATACATTAGTTTTTTTGAAACTTCAAAGACATCTAAGATTATTTTAAGGCTATTTAATGTTTATGGACCTGGAGCAGACTCAAAAAATAAAAAACATGGTATGTTTGGTATTTACCTAGAACAAATGTTAAAAGCAAAAAAAATTTTAGTAAAGGGAAGTCTTTCTAGGTACAGAGACTTTATTTACATCGATGACGTCTTATCAATTATAATTAAATCAATGTCAATAAACGACAATAAAAATCACATTTATAATGTTTGTACCTCAAAAAAAATAGTGGTTAAAGATTTATTAAATTATTTATCTTCAGAACTAAAGATAAAAAAAAAAATAATTTCTAAAGGAAACACACCTGGGGATCAATTTGGAATTTATGGAAATAATAGAAAAATAAAAAAGAAATTTAAAATTAAAAAATTTATTTCAATTAAAGAGGGTATTAAAAAAATAATTAAAACAATATGAATATTTCAATAATAATTCCTGCAAGATTTAGCTCATCTAGATACCCTGGTAAACCATTAGTAAAAATTCTAGGTCGTGAGATGATTTTAAGAGTTGCAGATATTTGTTCAAAAGTTGTAAATAAAAAAAATCTATTCATTGCAACAGAAAATAAGAAGATTGCAAAAGTTGTATCTGATGCAGGATATAACTTCATCATGACGTCAAAAAAATGTTTGACTGGAACAGATCGAGTTGCTCAAGCTGCTAAAAAAATTAATTCAAAAATAATAGTTAATGTTCAAGGGGATGAACCAGCAATTAAACCTAGTGATATTTTAAAAGTTATAAAAGATAAGATTCAATACCCAAATCATGTCATTTGTGGATACAATGAGGTTAAGTCTTATGAAAACCCTAATGACAAAAATATTCCCAAAGTAGTTTTTAATTCAAAAAATGAACTCATTTATATATCAAGATCTTCAATTCCAGGCTCCAAGGAAAAGAGTTTAAAAAAATATTTTAAACAGGTTTGTATTTATGGTTTTGATAAAAAACAATTAAACAAATTTGTGAAAAAAAAGAGAAAAAGTGTCTTAGAGGATAGAGAGGATATAGAAATTTTAAGATTCTTTGAATTAGACACAAAAATTAAGATGACCAAATTAAGTTCTTCATCAATAGCTGTAGATAGAAAAAATGACGTTAAAAAAGCTGAAAAATTATTGAAAAAAAAATATGGAAAATAAAAATGAGTATGTTCTAATACTGGGGTCAAAACCAAAATTTAAAATTCCTAATCTCATATTTAAACACGTATATGCAGCAAACGGAGCAATTGAAAGAGTAAATGCTTATCAAAAAATATTTAATAAATTTGAGCTTATATCTGTTATTGGTGGAAGAGAATTTGAAAAGAATTTTGAAGTAAAAAAAAGAGTTTTAAAATCAAATCCTGCTAGAATAATTTGCAGATTGGGAGAAGTTGATATTAAGAAATATAATTTTTCTAAATATTTAAGTTATAAATATCTATCTAATTTTGAACAATTAAAAATACAATCGAATTTTTTTAAATATGGCTTAATTAATATTATTTTTATTGAAACTTTTTATGAACAAAATATTTTAAAAAAGATTTTTCATTTATTTAGATCTATAAGTAGAGGTGCTCTCGTAGGAACATCAACTGGATTTTTTGCTATTCTTTGCGCTCTACTAGAACATCCAGATAAAAAAATTTTAATTTCTGGAATAGGAATGATAGGTGGTAGCCACGAATATAATGACAAAGATAGATATAATAAAAGGTCAATTGTAGACAGAAAACTCATTTTAAATTTAAAAGAAAATTATAAAGAAAAATTATTTACTACAGACAAAGATTTAGCAGAAAATGCTAATATCAATTTTCATGAGGATTGATACAAATAAAAATTAGATAAATTAATTATTCTTTAAATTTTGATTAATTTTTCCTGAAGTTAAATCTTTCTATTGACTGTTCAATAATTGAACTATATGTATTTATAAAAATAGACTTATGAAAGCCGACTCAGAATTATTGGATATATTAAGAAAAATTTATTCTAAAAATGAATTATCCCAAAGAAAGCTTGCCAAGGATTTAAACTTTAGTTTAGGTAAACTTAACTACTGTCTTAAATCTTTAAAAAAAAAAGGATTAATTAAAATTCAGAATTTTAAAGATAACAAAAATAAAATAAACTATATTTATAAGCTAACTCCTAAAGGTATTTCCCAAAAAACGAAGTTGACTATTTCATTCATGAAAAGAAAAATGAAAGAGTATGACGAACTCAAAAGCGAGCTTGATATAGAAAATAAAAACTAATTTATGTTTAAATATATAAAAATTTTTTTTGGAACCTTAGATAATTATCATAAAAAACAATTGTACGTAATTTCATTGATGATTTTTTTAAGTGTCTTCTTTGATACTTTGGGTATTGGGATGATAATTCCAATAATTAATCTTTTAGTTGATAACAACTTAATTGATAAATACCCGTTTCTTACTTCAGTTTTCAATTTGATAGGAAGTTCAGAAAAAAATATAATTTTATTATATTTCATTATATTTTTGGGAGTAATTTTTTTTATTAAAAATTTTTTTTTAGGGTTATTAACATGGAAAAAAAGTTTTTTTACATATTCAATACAAAATTTTTATTCAAAAAAATTAATAAATCATTATTTAAATAAGCCTTATATCTTTCATGTAGATAATAATTCATCAAAATTAATTAATAATATAATAAACGAAACTTCTTTGGCTTCAGGACAATTTATTTTGTCACTTATAGATCTTTTTATTGATATAATGGTGATTGTAGCTCTATTTATTTTATTACTTTTTGTAGAACCATTAATTACAATATCCATGATAATCATATTTATTTTTTTTGGATCTATTTATTTTTTAGCTGTGAAACAAAAACTTTTAGAATATGGTTATATACGTCAAAAAACTTACGCAGAACAATTAAAATTATATAAAGAAGTTTTTTCAAATATAAAGTTTTTTTTAATCCACAAAAAAATTAAAAAAATTATTAATAAGATATCTTTCAACTTAAAAAGTATAAGAGACTTCAATGTAAGGTATATTTTCATATCTGCTTTCCCAAAATTACTTTTTGAATATGTCATCATAATCATATTTTGCTTAATTATATTGGGATTTGTTTATAATGAATCTTTATTAATTGAGGATTTAGTTCCATCTTTGGCATTATTTGCTGCAGCTGCATTTAGAATTCTTCCATCGTCTAATAAAATTCTTTTAAGTTTACAAAAGCTTAAATATTCAAAATCTGCCATAGAACTTATTTCAAAAGAAATAGGTGAAAACAAAATTATTGAGAGTAATGGAAATGATAAAAATTTAGAATTCAAAAAATTAATTTTTAAAAATGTTTGTTTTAGGTACAAAAACAAAGTTGATTACATCTTTAAAGATGTATCGTTTGAAATAAAAAAGGGCAAAATTTATGGAATTATTGGAACTACTGGATCTGGCAAAACAACTTTGACTGATATTATTATGGGTTTACATAATGTTAATAAGGGTGAAATAATAATTAATGACAATATTCATTTAGCTGAAGAGAAATTAAATTGGCAAAAATTAATTGGATATGTGCCCCAAAAAATTTTTTTACAAGATGACACTATTAAAAATAATATTGCTTTTGGAGAACTAGATAATGAAATAGATGAGTTGAATATAAAGAAAAGTATTAAATTAGCTCAACTTGAAAATTTTATTAACAGTTTAGACGATGGATATAATACTAAAGTTGGTGAAGATGGATCCAAATTATCTGGAGGACAGATTCAAAGAATTGGTATAGCGAGGGCTCTATATTCAAATCCCGAAATATTAATACTTGATGAAATTACAAGTCACCTTGACTCGACAACAGAAAGTAAATTGCTAGAAGATATAAAAGTTTTAAAAAAAGATAAAACAGTAATATTTATAACCCATAAGTCATCCACTTTGAAAATTTGCGATGAAGTTTATCAAGTTCAAAATAGAAAAATATTAAAATATCGTGAATAAATATAAAGAATTAAAAAATTTTTTTTTAACAAAGTATAATTTTTTTGGGAAAAATATTAACAATAATGAAAATGTACTTATGGTAGATAGAGGAAGAATAGATGCCTCAATAATAAATTCTTTACTAAGTTTAGCGGTCAGTATTAAGTATAAAAGTGACATAATAATATTAAGTGATCTGAGTTCAGATAATTTAATAATCAAAATTTATAAACATTTGGGATTTAAAAGATATATTAAGGGAACTAATAAAATTCAATATATCAAGAATTATCTATTAACCTTTTATTCATTAATAATAACACTGTGGGCAATAAGTAATATCAAGCTCAATGGTTTTGTATGGTTTATAAAAAATTTTCGAATTAATAAAATTCCATTTGGAGATTTAATTTATGATACAAATATAAGATTCGACCATAGATACATGTCTCCTCAACTAGATTTTAAATTTATTAAACTTTTAATGAGTTCCACTTTTAGGATCTTACTAGTAATGAAATATTTTAAGAAATATAAAATTAAAAAGGTCATAGTGGGTACTGAGAATTATTCTTTTAATTCTGGAGTAGCACTAAGAATATCTATATTCAAAAATATCAAAAACTATTATCCTAGTAGGACAAGTGATACAGAAATAGAAATAGGAACTGATAACAAAAAAAAATTATATTTAGGTAAAGATAATATAAGGAATACTTTGATAAAAAAAAATTTTAAAAAATTTAGACCCAGTAAAAAGGAAATCGATAGTTTCTATTTATCTAGGAAAAATCAAACAAATAGAAAATTTATTTGGACATTGAATAGTTTTAAAAATGCAAACATGCAATCAAAAGAAGGACTTAAATTTTTAAAACAAATCTCAAAAATAAAAGGTAAAAAAATTTTATATGCTTCCCATGCATTTTCAGATGCTGCTCACCAAAAAGGATTAATTTATTCATTTAACGATTTTTATGACCAATTTATCTCTACTTTGTCCTATGTTTATAAAGAGGATAATAAAAATATTTGGATTTTCAGATCTCACCCTTCATCAAAAATATGGAATGAAGATAAGTATTTTAAAAAAGATCTTAAAAAATTTCGTAAAAAAAATATTTTCATCTGTCCAATTAATGTACCTATTATAGAACTATATAAGATATGTGATGTAGTTGTTACAGGATCTGGAACAGCGGGATTAGAATTTATTTGTGAAGGTAAAAATGCTGTTTTGGCTGGTTGTGCAGCTTATTCTAACAATAAATTAACTCCTTATTACGCAAAAAATAAAGATCAATATTTTGAATACTTAAAAAAAATAGACTTACTAAAAAAAACTAAAGAAACTCAGATAAATGAAGCAAAGAAAATGCTTTATTTTTACGAGAGTGGAAAATTTATAACAAAAAAAATTGATTCAGATCTTATCAAAAAAGATAGAATAGCAAAAAAATTTTTTTTGAATCAGTTTGGAATGGGATTGGATCAAAAAGATTATATTAAATTAGTCCACAACATGTTAAGTAAAAATATTTTAAAAAGTAAAGTTTTTAATAAAATGGTTGATTTAGTTTAATTTTATGGGGGCAAATTGTATTATAAAAACCTAAAAAAAAAGTTTAGCGAAAAAAAAGCAAATATTGCTGTCATTGGTTTGGGTTATATAGGCTTACCTTTATTGATACAATTTTACAGAAAAGGATTTAATTGCATTGGAATCGATATAGATAAAAGAAAAATTAATTCACTAAATAAAAAAAAATACTTCAATAAGTATTCTGGCCACATCATTAAAAAAAGAAAAATGCATTTTTTAAAAAATAATCAAAAATTACAATTATCAACCGATTATTCATTAATTTCAAAAGCAGATGCTATAATAATGTGTTTACCTACTCCCGTTTTTAAAAACAACTTGCCTAATCTGAATTATATTTCGTCAAGTCTTTATAAAATGAAAAAATATCTAAAAAAAGGACAACTTTTATCCTTGGAAAGCACAGTAGCTCCAGGCACTTGCAAAAAAATATTAGCTGGATTCCTAAAAAAAAGGTTTAATTTATCAAAAGATTTTTTTTTAGTTTATTCACCTGAAAGAGAAAACCCAATTATTAAAAATATTGATCAAAAATTTAATTTCTACAACACGCCAAAAATCTGCTCTGGATACTCTATAAATTGTAAAAAACTTGGAGTTTTAATGTACTCGAAAGTAATTAAAACCGTTATCGAAACAAGTTCAATTCAAAATGCTGAAATGTCTAAAATGGTTGAAAATGTTTTTAGAGCAATAAATATTGGTTTGGTTAATGAGCTTAAAATGCTTTGTTACAAAATGAATTTAAACATTTATGATATATTATCATTATCTGAGACAAAACCTTTTGGATTTACAAAGTTTAAACCTGGACCTGGTATAGGGGGTCACTGTATTCCAATAGATCCATATTATCTTATTAATGAAGCCAAAAATAATAATTTTAATTTAAGATTTGTTAAGGAAGCAATGTATGTAAATAAGAGGATTACTAGTTGGTGTTTAAGAGAAATAGAAAAAATTTTTATTAAAGAAAAAATAAAAAAATCAAAATTAAAAGTTTTATTTTTAGGAGCAGCTTATAAAGCAAATATTGATGATTTAAGAGAAAGTCCATCTTTAAAATTTTTTAATTATTTTAAAAAAAAAAGGATTGATTTTGATTATTGTGATCCATATATACCTTTCATCAAAAATAGAATAATAAAAAAAAAATCAATAAAATTGAATTATAAACTTTTTAAAAAATATCAAGTTATCATCCTTTTAACCGGGCACAGGATTTTTAATACAAATAAAATAATTAAGAATTCAAATTTAATCATCGACACTAGAGGTTTTTTTAAAAATTCAAAAAATAAAAAAATTTATTTGGTTTAATCAAAAAAAAAGACTATTGATACTCTATGAAAAAAAAAATACCTTTTGGATACCCGATAATTGGAAAAGAGGAAAAAGAAGAAATTAAAAAAGTTCTTAATGGGCATATTTTAGCACATGGTCCCAGAATTAAAAAATTTGAAAAAAATTTTTCAAATTTTACCAAATCTCCTTATTCGATAAGTGTGTCATCATGTACTACAGGGATGCATTTAGTCTATGAAGCATTAAATATTAAAAAAGGTGATGAAGTAATTTTACCAGCACAAACCCATGTCGCAACTGCACATGCAATAGAACATTGTGGAGCAAAACCTGTTTTTGTAGATTGTGATCCTTTAACTGGAAATATTAGTCCTAAAGAAATTGTTAAAAAAATTTCAAAAAAAACTAAAGCTATTACTGTAGTTCATTTTTTAGGATTACCTGTAGATTTTTTTGAAATAAAAAAAGTTGCAAATAAATATAAATTAAAGATTATCGAAGACTGTGCTCTTTCGTTAGGTGCTAAGTTTAATAAGACTCATACAGGCCTTTTGGGCGATGCTGGGGTGTTTTCATTTTATCCTGTAAAACATATTACTACTGGTGAAGGAGGAATGATAATTACAAAAAATAAAAATATTGCAAATAGATTAAAAATTACAAGAGCACTAGGCGTTGATAAGACATATAGTGAAAGAAAAATACCAGGTATGTATGACACAAAGTTACTTGGTTACAATTATAGAATGAGTGAATTCCAAGCTGCTATAGGTATTCATCAATTAAAAAAAGTTGATTTTTTTTTAAAAAAAAGAAAACAAAACTTTAATTTTTTATTAAAGGAATTAAAAAAAAATGATAATATAAGAATTTTACCAGGAACGTATAAAAGTTCTAAGGGTTCTCATTACTGTATCTCAATAATTTTAGGAAAAAAAATTAAAGGGAAAAGAAGATATATTATTCATAATTTGAATAAAAAAGGCATAGGAACAAGTATTTATTATCCTCAGCCGGTACCAAGAATGACTTATTATAAAAAAAAATATGGTTATAAAAAAAAATTTTTCAAAAATAGTGAGGAAATAAGTGATTGTTCGATTTGTTTACCTATAGGACCGCATATTAATTTAGACGATTGTAAATATATGGTTAAAATTTTTAGCAATATTTTGAAAAAAAATTATGAAAAAAATTAGTATAATCGGTGGATCTGGTTTTATTGGACATAATTTAGCTTTGTTACTCAAAAATGAGGGTTTTGAGGTTTCAGTTATAGATGACCTTGAAATTAATAATTTAGGTTCAGTTAAAAGAAATGAAAATAAATTACCGTTTCCCAAGCTTTCAACCTTTATTTTAAATCAAAGAATTAATCTTTTTAAAAGTAATGACATTAATTTAATTAAAGTTGATGCAAAAGACCACAAGAAGATACATGAAGTATTAAATAAAATTAAACCGAATATTATTGTCCATTTAGCAGCAGTCTCTCATGCTAATAGATCAAATGTTGAGCCACATAAAACATTTGAAAATAGTCTTGTAACTTTAGAAAATGTCTTAGATTATGCCAAAAAAAAAATTGATCATTTTATTTTTTCTTCATCAAGCATGGTATATGGAAACTTTAAAACAAATGAAGTTAATGAAGATAGCATTTGTTCACCAATTGGAATATACGGTGCAATGAAATATTCAGCAGAAAAAATAATTCAATCATATAATCAGGCATTTAATTTACCATTTACGATTATCAGACCATCTGCTTTGTATGGTGAAAGATGTATTAGTAGAAGAGTTGGGCAAATTTTTATAGAAAACGCATTAAACAATAAAGAAATCATTGTTGACGGTGATGGAGAAGAAAAATTAGATTTTACATATATTCAAGATTTGTTAGATGGAATTTTGAGAATTATTAAAATTGATAATTCAAAAAATCAAATATTTAATATTACATATGGTAGTTCGAGAAAAATAAATGATTTAATAAAAATATTAGGAAATCATTTTGATAATTTAAAAGTTTCTTATAAAAAAAGAGATAAATTAATGCCAATTAGAGGAACTTTATCAACAAAAAAAGCAAAAAAAATATTAGGCTTTAATTCATCTTGGCCTATAGAAAAAGGTTATGTGGAATACATTAGATGGTACAAAAAAATATTTAATTCATTAGATTTTTAATTATTCTCTAAATTTAATAAATTTAATTGGTGAACCCGCATAAATACCATATTCTTCAGTCTCGATTTTTACATATGAATTGGCTCCTATTACAGACCCTTTTTTAATTATTGAATTCGGCATTATCGTTGATAGTCTTCCAATTAAAACATCATTCTCTATAACAATTTTCCCATGATCATATTCTTGATCTACTAAATCAATTTTTTTCTTTAACTGCCTTTTTGAAGATGAAATATAACAGAAAGATGAGACCATAACATTCGATCCAATCTCTAGTTGGCCACCTGATAATATGAAACTAGAAGATCCTATATAGCAATTGTTTTTTAATGTAAGTGTTCCATCTCTCGCCGAAATTATTCTACAATCCTCCTCTATAGTGCAACTATCATTGATATTTAAAATGCCATTTTCTCTAATCTTAATTAACGTATTTCTGCCAATCTTCACATTTTCTGAAATACTTAAATTTTTAACAAGTGATAGATTAAAATGAACCCCTTTCTGGAAAATTACATTTTTTGATATTTTGGCTCCTAATATTCTAAGCACAATATTTTTGTGATCAAAATAATTAACCTCAAAAAAATTTAGAAAAAAAAATAATAATTTATTTGTCATAAAATTATTTCAACCACTTTATTACTTTAATATTATTTTTTTTTAGATATTGATTAAATTCAATTTTTTTTTTTATATTTACAGAAAATAAAAAAATAGTTTTTTTTTCAATATTTTTAACAATACATGCTTCATGATTGTTATTTTTTAATCTTTTATTAATTGAGGGTGTTGAATAATAACCCCAAGATTTTTTAACTATGTCATACTGGTTCTTATTAATATCAATTAGTGTGATTTGTTCATTATGTTTCATATAAATTTTTGCCTTTTCAGTAATGATGACCCCCGATTTTTTTGAGGGTTTAAACTTTCTATTAACTTTATTTATAATCATAATTTTTTTTTAAAAAAATACTTACATTAATAAAATTAAATATGAACTTGCTGTATTTCTTTCTATTATTAACATTTTTAATTAATTTTATAAATTTATTTCTATTAATAAAATCAAAAGTTGGGTTTCTGATGCTTAAAAACCTTTTTTTAAATTCTACGCTATTAAAATTTACGAAAGATTTAATAGATACGTTAAAACCTACTTTTTTTGTGTTTAAAATTATATCTTTTTCAACTTCATCTTCGACCGATTTTCTTAATAAATATTTTGTAAAACCATTCTTCATCAACATATGACTTGGTATTGTATATAAAAATTCACAAAGTTTTGAGTCTAGAAACGGAGATCTATTTTCAACTGAGTACATCATGCAATTTAAATCATCTTCATTAAGACAAACTCTTACACCTTCGTGAAAAAGTTCATTCATCATCCTATTCCTTAACAGATTTTTTGTGTATTTTTTTTCAATATCTCCTAAAAGCAAATTGGAAAATTTTTGGTTTAAAAAATTTTTTAAAAAATATGATTTATCAAAAAGATGTTTTCTATAATTTGGATTATTTATATATAACTTGTAATTTTTAAAAACTGGATTTTTAATATATTTAAGGATTTTCTGTTTCCAATCTTTGAGATTTTGTGAAAATTTTTTATGATTTTTGGTTTCATACAAATACTGCAATGTATGGTCGTAATATCCTGAAAATATTTCATCAGCTCCTATTCCAGAAATTAAAACTTTAAAACCATCTTTACTACTCTTTTTAGCTATAAAACTGTGAAATAAAAAATTTGAAGTAGCTATTGGTTGGTCATGATACTCAATTAGATTTGTTAAATATTTTAATATTTTATTTTCATTCACTTTTATATATTCATGATTGATATTTGAATTTTTTACGGTTTTATCTATTATTTTTTTTTCGTTATAGTCATCATCAAAATCTAAAACTGAATAAGCTTTAATTTTATTTTTTAATTGTAATTTTGATATTTTTACCAAACTATTAGAGTCTATACCACCACTCAGACAAAAAGCTATTGGGACATCTGATCTTAACCTAATCTTCATGGAGTTTTCTAAAAGTTCTCTAGTTTTTTTTATAGCTTTTGATAATTTTATTTTTTTTGGTTTATATTTCAATTCCCAATATTTTTTTGCTTTATATTTAAAGTTTTTACCGATTTTTGCAAAACTGCTAATTGGAAAACTTTTAATACCTTCATAAAAAGTCAAATTTTCTTTATACAAAGATTTATAACCTTGAATTAAGTATCTTGTAATTTGCTGTTTGTTAATTTTAAATTTTTGTTGACTAAGAGATTTTAAAAATTTTATTTCAGACGCAAAAAAGAGACCTTTACTAGTGTGATATGTATAAAGAGGTTTTTCACCAAATCTATCTCTTGATAAAATAACTTTACCACTATTATTGTCCCAGATTACAATACTCCACATACCCTCAAATTTTTTAAAGCATTTGGTTCCATAATTAATGTAAGCACGAAGTAAAACCTCAGTATCTGATTTAGTTTTAAATTTAATGCCCTTTTTTCTAAGTATCTCTCTTATTTCTATAAAATTATATATTTCTCCATTAAATATAAGAGTCAAATTATTGATTTTAAAAGGCTGATTTGCTTCATTTGCTAAGTCTATAATCTTAAGCCTTGAATGTAACAAAAAAATATTCAGATCTTTATATTTATAATTTAAACATTTTCGAAAATCAGGCCCACGATTTTTCATTAAATTCAAAGTTTGTGATAAATGTTTTTTTAAAATTTTTTCTCTTCCTATATATCCTGCAATACCACACATATTAAATTCGTAAATTTATTTCTATTTTTTAAATATTCCTATTAATTCTCTACCTACTCCAATTTTACTAAATGAGTCTAAA
>MDTG01362611.1_pt1 | contig 22220 bp, 22 predicted proteins | sample 811421 | NCBI WGS metagenome assembly MDTG01 (sample SAMN05326645, study PRJNA326480) | marine metagenome | isolation source: seawater | place: Pacific Ocean: South East | collected 2011
AGTGGTACCCCTAGTCCGACTCGAACGGACATGAACCGAAGTTCAACGGATTTTGAATCCGTCGCGTCTACCAATTCCGCCATAGGGGCTTAAATTCAGTAAGTTATTATATTTCAAAAAAAAAAAATTTAAATTAATTTGAAATAATTCTTAATATGAAAGATTATAATAATGATTGTCTAGAGAACAAAATTGAAATTAATTTTTAATAGCAAAAAACTCCCTTATCTATTTTGGATTTTAATAATAACATATTTATTATTATTATTTATTGGTCCAAGAGTACCTGAAAATTTGCAAAAAGAATATTGTGTAAGAAACTTCGAATTAAATTCATATTTTGGACATAGTATGAATTGTGACTCAGCAGATTGGATGCTTAATGCATCCGATCCTTCAAGGCTACTTGATAAAGAATCAATAAGACAACCTAGGCCAGGATTAATTGCTACCGCTTATATTATTTCTTATCCGCTAAATTTTATATTTCAAAGTTTTGGAGTTTTCAATAATTATCCAAAGAGAACAAAAATTAATGTAAATGGTACAGAAAGTGAAATACTTTATGAAAATTTTCATCCACGAATAATTTACTTGAGTTATGCAATAATAAACTTTTTCATTATCGTTTTGATTTTAAAGCTTGCATTCGAAATTTTAAATATATCCATATTTCAAATTAAAGATTACAAAAATATAGGTGCTTGGTTCTTAATCTTTTTGGTATTAAATAATATCACCAATCAATTTTTTTGGTCACCTTCTACCAAAATGCTTAATCTATTGTGCGGTACATTTACGATAAAATATATAATTAAAATTTTAAACGAAAAAATTAGTAATAAAGAATTGATATTAGTCTTCTTTATTCTCGGTTTTTCACTTTTATTTTATGGTGTATTTATTGTTTCATTTTCTTCATTGATTTTATTTTATTTTTCAAAAAACTATAAACTAAATTTACCGAGATCTTTTTGGAATATCATAATTTTTTCAGTGATTTTCACTTCACCTTTCTTAATTTGGTACTCCTTCATCCAAGTCATTAACTCAGACTTTTACTTTCAAGTATTCAGAGAACATGAATCAGTTATATGGTTAGTAGATCTGATTAAGAAGAAAGAATTTGGAGCCGCAACACTTAAGTTTTATAATTATATTTCATATTTTATCATTGGGTTTTTAAAACAATATTGGGTTTTAATTACTGCGTTTATTATTAATATTTTGATATTTTTTAGGGACATTAAGCTTAATTTAAAAAATCCAGTAATATTAGCATCAACATTTTATTTTTTTATTTATACGATTTTTTATTCACTAGTTGGATATTTACCATTAAATATTTCAGCAGGCTTAGTGGTTCCAATAATTATTATTTTCACTTTTTTAATTAAAGAAAATTATAAAAATTGTGTTAGAAAAAATAAATTTATTACAATCAATTCTTTTGCAATTTTTATCTTTTATATATGGTCGATTCAAAAGTTTGGCCCATACAGTTAAGATTTTTAAATTTCTTTTTCAATATTTAGTAAGGATACGAAAAATGAATTGAAGATGATCATTATTGACAGAAAAATAATATAATCGCAAATTATTGAGAGGTATTCTGGATCTGTCTCTTGTAATAAAAATATTTTGGTTAATAAAGATAAAGCTATAAATAATGAGAATAAGATGATTGCAAGCGAAAGCGTGAAATATCTGAAAAATCTTTTTAAATATTTATTTTTCCCTAGTCCTATTTTCTCATAAAGTACAGATGAGAAAAGACCCAACATTAATAGTTGAATAGACAATACTTGTTGAAAAAAAATTTTAAATAATTCTAATTTATGTAACGGCAGAGGAACGCTAAAAATTTGGTAAGTAGATGTGAGGAATAAAATTAAAGAGGGTATGAAAAACAACCATTTTGGACAACAAATTAATAAAAACTTTAATGTGCTGAATCCGTCATAAAATGTTCTAATATGACTCTTACCTTTTTTTCTACCATCTTTCTTGAATACAATTGGTAATTCACAAGACTTAGACCCATGGTTATGAAATTTTATTACTAATTCCATACAAAATACCATTCCAGTTGAAAAGAAGGATAATTTCTCTAAAAAAGATTTACGAAACATTTTCATACCACAGTACATATCATTAAATGGTACTTTGTGAAGAAATCTTGAAACCTTTGTCAAAAAAGGATTACCCAATAATCTATGAGAAACTGGCATTGCTCCCTTTTGAATAATACCACCACCTGATGGAAATCTGCATCCTTGGACAAGATCATAACCCTGTTTAATTTTACGGAAAAATTTACTTATAAAATTGAAGTCATAACTGTCATCTCCATCGCCCATGATGATATATTTTCCTTTCGCAGCCTGAAAACCTGCTCTGAGTGCCGCACCATAACCTTTTTCTTTTACATGAATAACTTTTGCCCCACTTTTTTTAGAAATTTCTATTGAACCATCGATTGATCCATTATCTGCGACAATGACTTCGCCCTTGATCTTAAGTAATTTAATTTGATTAATTGATTTTTTTATACATATAGCTATTGTTTCACTTTCATTTAGACATGGAATAACTACACTAAGAATCATAAAGACGACATTTACAAATAATTAATAACACTCTTCAGTAAAGAAAAAAAGAATCTTAAAAATATAAAAAAATAAATTTAATCGTATGATATTATATTTTAAAAATTTAACAAGATGAAACAATTTGTAGTAATTACAGGAGGAGCAGGTTTTATTGGGTCAAATCTGATATCCAGATTACTTGAAGAAACAGACTATTATTTAATAAGTTTAGATAACTATTTTTCTGGATCTAAAAAAAATCACATTATTAATCAAAGAGTAAAATATTTCGAATGTGATACAAAAAATATTGCCAAGAAATTAGATAAATTTAAGAATAAATTGAAGTGTATTTTTCATTTTGGTGAATTCTCAAGAATTGCTCAGAGTTTTGATTATCCTGGAGAAGTAATAAACTCAAATATTCATGGAACTACTGCGGTAATTGAATTCTGTAGAATTAATAAGATAAAAATTATTTATTCAGCAACATCTTCCGCATTTGGAAATAATTTTAAAGACCAAAATCTTTCACCTTACGCATTCACAAAAACACATAATCTGAATATGATTCTCAACTATCACGATTGGTTTAATTTGCAATTTGAAATTATTTATTTTTACAATGTTTATGGATCTAAGCAGATAGGAAATAAAAAAATGGGTGCTGTAATCGGGATATTTGAAGATTACAAAAAAAAAGGGTTAGCTTTACCAATAGTCAGACCAGGCACACAAAAAAGATATTTTACTCATATAGATGATACGATTGATACTTGCATCTTTGCTTTAATTGAAAACAAAAATACACATTATTCAATTCGATCAAAGAGTTCCTATACTATTTTTCAAATAGCAAAAATGTTCAAATCAGATTACAAATTAATTTCTGAGAGACCAGGCGAAAGATACAATCCCTCTTTTTTAAAGAAAGTTAGAGGAAAAAAGGTTATTGAAAAAATCGGAAAAGTGGATCTAAAAGATTACATAAAAAATTTATAAAATTTTGAGTTAATTTTTACATTTGTTTTTATCTGGCTCAATTGAGCTTAGTATCACTTTGGTATAGTTATCTTTTATTAGTTTGCAAAGAAGTTCTGGAGAATTAACTGTAAAAGTTACGATTCTGCCTTTTTTGAATAAATCATTAATTATGGACAGCTGCTTGTAGGGAACACTTACATAATCATATTCAAAAAAATTAGTAAAATATTTTAAAATCAACAAAAAAAATTTATTTTCACTGACAATGGGAGGTTGAAAGATAGATTTTACTCTATCATTTTGTAGAATTTTTAATTTTATGAAATTTTGGCTCTCAATAAATATAAAATTTGTCTCTCCAAGCTCTTCGAGTTGATTTTTTAATCTAAAAACATTGAGTAAATTTACATCCTTAAGATTTTTTAAATCTAACCATAATTTCTTCCCTTCAACTTGATTTAGATCATCTAGCTTAGAAAACTTATCCATAGATTCAATTGAATCATCGTGTGCAATGTAAAAGATATTATCATCTTTGTTAAAATAAATATCTAACTCTACTCCTTCCCATGAGTGTTTTTCGGTAAAGGCAAATATATTGAATATATTTGAAGATATCGCTTGTCCTCTATGTAACCAAACTTGGGTATGCTCTGGATTTTGTTCTGATGATATTTTTTTAAAATAGAGTAAAAGATTACAAAAAAGCGTGAATATAATAATTATTTTCAAAGATCTATGGAGTTTTCTTAAATTGTAAATTGGTATCAAATCTTGTATTAAAGTTACCATAAAATAAATAGTTTTCAGTAGATTTTAATTTTTTTCGATCTACACCAAAAAGTGATAAAACCAAATCATATACTTCTAAATTATTAATCTTTTTAATATCATTTCCTTGAATATCGTAATAAATAAATGGAATTTCCCATTCATTTCTAGATGGATTTGTACTGTTGCAATGTTTGAAACTTTTATTTTGAAAATCTTGTCCATGATCAGATAAATAAAGGATTTTTGTATGATCGTTCGTATTAGTAAATAATTCTTTTAAAAATTCAACACTATTTTCTTTCAAACTATAGGTATAAATGAGTTTGTTATTACTCTCAGCATTGAGATCATATTTCTCTAGATCAAACTTATTGTGGTAAGGAAAGTGAGAACCATTTTTAATGACTACTACAAATTGTTTTTTCCCTTTTCTTATAATTTGAATCAAACTTCTAAGAATTTCTTTATCTCTCTGTTTGTGCTCGAAACTACTGAAAAAAATTTTATTATCAATATTTTGAATTTCATTTGGACTTTGAAGGTATTGATAGTTACTTTCTTTTTCTTGCCCCGAAAGATAAATTGTTTTGTACCCATTTTCTTTTGCAACGACCCAGAGGTTTTTTCTAATTAAAATTTTATTATCTCCTAATTTTATTCCATTCATTAGAGAAAATACTGATTGAGCGCTACAATTATGTATCGAATAGAATTTTTTGATATTACTAAAAAATTTATTTTCTGAATCTTCGATTTTAATTGCTTTTTTAAAAAACTCAAACGAAACACTCTCATCTATTATCAAAACAACGTTATTATCATTTTCTTCAGTAATAGTTAATTTTTCATCTTCAAATTGGAAATTTTTTGTAATTAAAAGGCTTGGTAGTGGAATAACTAATTGGAGTTGAGATGACAGGCCTTGAGTTGCAAATCCTCCCCTTTTTATTGATAATGTAAATAAAATACAAATCATAACTGTGAGAGTTGAATAAACATAGCTACTCTTAATTTTTTTAAAAGATGGTAATTTAAAAAATATAAAAAGCGAAAAACCATAAATTAAAATAAAAATATTTGGAATTATAATACTTCTATATTCCTTCATAAAACTCTCTAAGGAATTTAGATTTATCAATGCTATTTCGATATCATTTATGTTGATGATATTCCCAGAAATATCGGAAAAGATTTGACTCAGGAATGCAGAAAGAAAGAAAATAGTACAAGTAGAAAACTTTAAAATTGAATTTTTTAGTAAAAGACATAAAAAGAAGCAAAGAAGAAAAAGAACATTCACAAAAAAATAAAAATAAAATTTCACCAAATCATTGTGTGCTATATCAATAAATAATGTGTCGTAAATATTTTTATTGCTCAGAGCTATATAAAAAAGAAAGAGAAAAACTAAAGCTATTTTATTGATTAATCTATACATTTAAATTTATCACTCATTTTATGAAAAATACAGGAATTTACCATAATTAAAACTAATTATTAATTTAAATATTGATTAAAATAAGTTAAAAAAATTAATATTTTATATTACTTTGTGGTAATCTTTACAAAGATGTTTCAAAAAAAAATTCATGCCATTTTTCATTTTAATTTTATCGACAACATCGTAAAATCTAAAAGAGAAGAAATATTAAATCTTATCAAAGACAAGCTCGATTTAAAATTAGTAAAAGATTGCCTAGATATAGGAACAACTGAAGATTCTTCATTTGGTAGCTCAAACTATATTATAAATAACTTGCCAGTGAAAAAAAAAAAATCGCTTTCTAACCAGAATATTTCTTTAGGATGTTACGAATCAACGCTGGTGAAATCAATAACAGAAGATCTTAAAAATAACGAAATTAAATCTTTTAAGTCAGATTTAGTAATTTCTTCTGCGGTAATTGAACATGTTGGTAATTTCGAAAATCAAAAAAAAATGATTGAAAATATGATAAAATTATCAAATAAATATTTAGTATTTACTACACCAAACAAATTTCACCCCATTGAGTTTCACACAAAACTATTCCTATTGCATTGGTTTCCAAATAAAGCTTTTGCAAAAATTTTGAAACTGTTAGGTTTTGAGTTTTTTAGTAAAGAAGAAAACCTTAATTTATTATCTGAAAGACAAATTTATAAATTGACCGGTCTTATGCCAGATAGTTTTGAATTTAAGATTTTTTTTGTAAGGTTATTTTATTTTAAATCTAACTTTATAGTTATTGGATATAAAAAATAAGCATTATTCTATTAAGGGTTTGTCAAGTTTGAATGTGTCAGTTTCATAATCTTTTCCTCCTCTTAGTCCGCGTGTTAGGATAAGTAATTTGCTATCCTCCAATGATTTTATTGCATGTGCTTCATATGCTTCATTGAACAATAGGCTTCCTGTTTTTAAAACTTTCTGTTGAACTTCTTCACCTTCTTTTTGGGACGCAACTAAAACTGAACCCTCAAGCACGTATAAAAACTGAATTGTCTCTTTATGATAATGATTACCTCTAATTGCGCCTTTATTATTAGAAATTATTGTCACGTAATCAATTCTTTCCTTAATTAGGATGTCGGAGATTACCCCTCTGTAATCTTCAAAATCCTTTGTTATATGCTTAATAATCATGATAACTTTTAATCATAAAACTGTTAGCTTTGGAAGTGGTATTATAAATTTTCCACCACCCTCTTTAAATTCTTTGAGGTTACTCATAATCTCATCTTTAAAATTCCACGGTAAAATTAAAGCATAATCAATATTTTGTTTTACTAATTCACTATCACCAATTATTTTCAAATCTGTTCCGGGACAATATTTATTTATTTTAAGTTTTGAGACTTCAGTTACAAACTCTAAATAATTGGTATCAATATTACAATAATTCAGAAGAGTCATTCCTTTAGCTGGCGCACCAACGGCTGCCACCTTTTTTCTTTCTTTCTTTAACTTGTTAAGCAGACTTATTATTTGAACTTTATGATCCATAACTTTTTCTGCAAATTTTTTTAAATAATTAATATCGTGGATTTTCTGCTTTTTTTCTTCCTCTAAAATCATTTTTAATTTTGCTGATTTTTTATTGACTCCATTCTTATGTTGAACGAAAACTCTTATTGATCCTCCATGTATTTTTTGAAACTCAACATCAAATATTTCTAACTCAAACTTAGTAAAAATTGCTTTGAGTGGAGTTACAGAAAGGTAACTCAAATGCTCATGATAAATAGTATCATATGCAAGGCCTTCAATTAAATTTTTAAGATAAGGAACTTCAATTATAAAGATACCATTAGGAATTAAAATTTCTTTTATAACCTCCAGAGATCCACAAATATCATCAATGTGTGCAAAAACATTTGTTCCAGTAATAACTTTTGGATGTAATTTTTTTTTTTTTAAAATGTTAATTATTTTTTTATTGAAAAAAGCATTAATTGTAGGAATGCCACGCCTTTCTGCTTTTTGAGCAATATTTTCTGCGGGATCAATTCCTTGTACTTTGACTCTTTCATTTTTAAAATTTGATAAAAGTTCACCGACATTACTTCCAATATCAATTACCAAGTCAGAGCTTCCTAAACCAAATCTTTTAACTATATCTTTCGCAAAATCTTTCCAATGTTTTCTACCTTGTTTGGTGATATCCGATTCATAAGGGTAATCTTGTTGATATAAAATTTCTCCTGAGCATGTATAATTTAATTGGACCAAATGACAATTAATACATTTTACAACTTCTAATGGATATTTTTTTGCATTGCTTTTTGAAAAAGGTATACTTAAAAATTGATCGGCAGGCTGACAACCGCCTAGGTCTAAAAAAAGATTTAATTTTTTGTGACCGCAGAATCTGCAATTTTTTATTCTCATGTGCTATTAAATATTTTCATCCTAGAAATTTAGAAACACAGTAAGCGCTCCAGTTTTTTTCATTAGGTGGGTATCCGTCATTTTCAAAGTCTTCAAATTTTAGAACCTTAAAACCCTGATTCATTAGATTTAAAGAAAGTGCTTTTATATTATAATATCTTATGTGGTGCTCCTCTTCATTTTTTGTAATTACGTGATTTTTTTTATTCTCGTAGGTTTGAATGTTAATTATAATGGTTTTTTTTTTGCGATTTATTTCCCCCTCAGAAACTTTTGTCAAGCTTATATCTGCTTCTTCAAATATTTTCTTAGTCTTTTTTGGTCCATTTTGAATGACTGCGCATTCATGCCAAAAGTCGAATATTACAATACCTCCTTTTTTTAAATATTTCTTTAAATTGGAAAAAAAAATATAGGGCTTTTTTAAATAACCAAACACATTAAATAGTAATAAAACTACATCATATTTAACATTTTCAAGAGTTAGGGCTTCAATATCTGCTCGAATTAATTTTATGTTCGTAGCTCTTTTTTTAGCAATCTTTTTTTTGGCAATTTCAAGCATCTTTTTTGATCTGTCAATGGCATCAATATTGAAACCATATTTTGACAATATGATTGAATGGCTACATGTACCGCAACCCAAATCTAATATATTTGAAACAGTTTTTTTATATTTTAAAAAGTTTAATATTCGACTGCATTCATTGTCATAATTTTTTTTCTTATATATTAAATCATACGCTTTTGAATAGTCTTCTTCAAAAATATTTCTATTGTCATGATTCATGAAAAATATCTTTTAGTACATTACAAATAAAATCAATTTTTTTTTTGTTTAATTTAAGTCCGGAAGGTAAATACAAACCAAATTTTGAGAGTTCTTCAGTAACGGGAAATTTTTCATTATTGAATAATTTCATTTTTTTTAAAACTGGTTGTTGATGCATCCCGAGAAAAAGAGGACGAGTTTCAATTCCTCTATATGCAAGTTTATCCGCAAGTGTTTTTGCATTTATTTTCTTGTTTTTTAAAACAATTCCGTACATCCAAAAAACGCTTTTTGAGTTTTCATTTTCATGCGGAAGTCTAAGAGGAAGATCCATGTCTCTGATGATTTTATTATAAAGAAATGTATTTTTTCTTTTTATGTCAATATGAGTTTTGATATTTTCAATTTGACTTATACCAATTGCAGCCTGCATATTTGTTAGTCTGTAATTGTAACCAATTTCAGTATGATAAAACCTTCTATCAGGTCGAAATGATAAATTTCTAAGTGATCGTATTTTTTTTGTTAATTTATTGTTATTTGAAAGGACCATACCACCTTCACCGGTCGTGATTAACTTGTTCGCGTAAAAACTGAAACATGCTAGATCACCAAAGGAACCTACCCTTTTGTTTTTATAAGTTGCTCCATGTGCTTCAGCGGCATCTTCAATTAAATAAAGATTATGTTGTTTAATAATCTTTAAAATTGGATCCATTTCAGCAGGATGGCCAAACATATGAACTACTAAAACTGCCTTGGTTCTACTGTTTATTTTTTTTTTCATTTGTTCGATATTTAGACACCAAGTATCTGGATAGCAGTCGACTAAAACAGGTTTTCCGCCTGCCTCAATTATCGCAGTTGCACAAGAAATAATAGTAAAAGAAGGCATTATTACTTCATCTCCAGGCTGTAGATTTAGACTTTTAAAGGCCACTTGGAGAGCACTTGTTCCATTAGTAACAGCTATACCATCATTTGCACCACAATATTTAGACCACTTATTTTCAAAATCTTCCAAATACTTACCAGCAGAAGAGATCCACTCAGAGTCTAAACAATCATTAATATACTTTTTTGCATTCTTTGTAATGAGTGGTTCACAAACATTTATTTTTTTTTTAAAATCAATCATTTTTCAGTTTCAAATTCTTCGGTACAAAATATACTTATACAAAAGAATTTTCAAAATGAGAATTAATATTATTAATTTAGACAAGGATCGTTGGATTCTCTCAAAGTTTGCAAAGAGGTTAGCAATAAATCTAAAAAAGTTAGGACATAATGTTACAATTAGTAAAAAACCTAAGAAAAATGTAGATATTAACCATTATATAATTTTTTTATTTCAAAAAGAAACTGAAGACTCATATTGTTTAAATACAATTAATACAACAATGCTTACTCATGTAAATGATGACTTTAGATTTAATAAAATACGAAGTATATCAAAATTTATGGACGCAGGGATTACTTTTTCTAAGGATCATATGAATTTTATAAAATCAAAATCATTGGGTTTAAAAAAAATATTTTTTGTTTTACCTCCAAGTGATAGCGACTTGAAGATTAAAAAAATTAATTTCGGTTTTTTTACAAATCTTTATAACGATGGAAGAAAATCTCAAGAAATTTTTTGTAAAACTATCCAAAAATTACCTAAAGAATTGGTAAAAATATCGATTATTGGAAAAAATTGGGATTCTTACGTACTCAAACTTAAGCAATTGGGATTTGAAGTACACTATCAGAAACACTTTCTGCGTTGGCGATATATTAAGAAAATGAATGAGATAGACTACTTGATATACTTAGGTAATGATGAGGGTTCGATGAGCTTTTTGGATGCTTTACAATTAGGCGTTAAAACCATTATGATTCCTCAAGGGTTCCAAAGTGATCTGAGAAGATTTATTACATTTAAACTTAAAAAAGATTTAAGTGATTTTGGGTCTACATTGCTAAAAATAATAAAAGACAAGAAAAAATTTATTGAAATTAACAACAAATTGACCTGGAGTAACTACGCCCAGGAACATGTAAAAATTTGGAAGAGTTTAAGATAAAGCGAAAATTTAAAGTGATTAATTTAATTATGCAAGAATAGAAAAAATTATTTAAATTTCTGTGATGATAAACTCTTTAGCCTTAAAAAAAGATGTATGAAAATAGTGTGAAATAAGTTCATAATTATTTTTTTTTAAATACTTAAAAATATTTGTAGCTAAAATGTTTTCTGTTTTTTCCACATGAATTTCCACGGTTATTAACTTTGGTCTAAATTTTTTAAGATTTAAACCACTAAGCACTTCGAGTTCGTGACCTTCAACATCTATGTTTAGAAGATCGAAATGACTGTCAACTTTAAGTTTGTTTAAGATTTTTGTAAGTGTTGTTCTTCTAATTTTTTTTGTTACGTAATTTTTTTTGAGATTTAAAGCCCATTTATCCGCCCATTTTTTTTCTAATGTGTTTAGTCCCGAGCCTGGATGAAATATGTATGAGTTTACTTTTCCCGTACTCGAAGAAATAGCAATATTGACGGATTGGTCATTTTTTCTAAAAAATTTAAGTAACTGAATATTTTCATTCACAATGTCAAAATTTATTCCAATCCAACCTTTTTTATGAAGATTGTACGTTAAAGATCCATTAATTGGATGCAATGCTCCGACGTCAACATAAAAACCATTATTTTTTCTAAAAATTTTATTTATTAATACGTCTTCTCCAGTTGCGCCATAAGATTTAAAAAATCTAAACTTATATTTAAAATACCTATAAATATGATACGCAAATAAATTCTTTATATATTTTTCTTTGAAATTCTTTATCATTACTTTTGATTGTACAATTTATTTATTGAAGTTAATTAAGTTATTATAAAATATAATTAATTAAACTTTTTTGACTATATAATTATGTTCAACTACATTATTAAAAATTATTTTTTAACCATTTCTTTTATATCTATTCTAGTTATTTGTTCGGCCTACATTATGGAATTATTTTTTAACTATCCACCATGTAAGTTATGCATATATCAGCGTATTCCTTACTTTTTTTTGATTGTTCTTTCTATATTCTCTTTCTTTAATCAATCAAAAGTTATTTTTTACTATCTTGCCGGATTAATTATTTTAACTAATCTTTCAATATCTTCTTTTCATAGTTTGGTAGAACGTAAAATAGTGAATTACGATAGTGGTTGCACCTCTAAAATTAATGATTTTGACGATATTGATGAACTTAGAAATTTTCTGGAAACGGTTCCTATTACAAAATGCGATGAAATTTCTTTTTCAGTATTTGGTTTTTCATTGGCTAATATCAATGTAATTATTTCAATATTGTTAATATCGATTACATTTTATATATTACTTAAAAATGAAAAAAAAATTTAAGAAAAAAGTTGATGAAATTATTAGAGTTAATCATGCAGGAGAGTATGGTGCTCAAAGAATATATTCTGGACAATTAAGATTCTCTAAAAAAAATAATCTTAAGGCTAAATTAAAAAAAATTATCGAGGAGGAATACGAGCACTATGAGTATTTTAACAAGGCTATGATAAAAAATAGAACAAGGCCTACATTAATGAGTCCTCTCTGGCATCATGGCGGATATTTACTTGGTGTTATAACTTCTTTCATGGGAGAAAAATACGTTCACGCATGCACGGAGGCTGTTGAGGAGGTTATAGTAGAGCATTATGAAGATCAGATTAGGTATTTAGAGAAAGAAGGTATTGAAAAATCAATGTTGAAGAAAATAAGAAAATTTCAAGCCGACGAAGATTCTCATAAAAACGACGCTATTTCATCAAATATTGAAAACAAATCATCTAATGCAAGGCTATTCAAAGCCTTAACAAAAAACTTGACCAGGATAGCTATTGAAATTTCAAAAAAGATTTAGTCATCATGGTTCTAACTCTGAATCCCAGTACAAAAAGTCGTTCCAACTTTGATGCAAGAAGTTTGGAGGGAACATTCTGCCAATCTCTTTGAGCTCGAAATTATTTGGAGTATGAGGATCATTCTTAAGATTTACTCCGATTTTTCTTAATGATTTGTTACCTTTAAAAGTATTACATTTCCTACATGCAGTGACAACATTCTCCCAAGTAGTCTTACCTCCTCGTGATTTAGGAACTACATGATCAAATGTTAATTCCTCAACCTTAAAACTATTTGAACAATATTGGCATATAAATTTGTCCCTTAAAAATACATTAAATCTTGTGAAAGCTGCCCTCTCTGGAAGTGGAATATAATCTTTGAGTGATACTACGCTGGGAAGTTTTAATGAAATTGAGGGTGATCTAACTACTTGATTATATTCTGAGACTACATTTACCCTTTCCAGAAAAACTGCTTTTAGGGCATTTTTCCAGGACCAAGTTGACAGTGGATAATAACTTAAGGGTTGATAATCTGCATTTAACACTAAAGCTGGGCAATTGTTTGAAGTTAAAACCATAATTATACCTATCTTAACTATATTGGTAAATTATGACAAATTTAAATGTTTATTATTCTTTTTATAAAATCGTAGCCATGTAGCAAAGCATTTTCACTAATACCGTGACCAAGGTTGGCTTCAATTTTTAATTCTACATCAAATCCCAAGCTTTTAAACTTTTCGTAAGCTTTAGTTGAATAGTTTGAATTAACTACTTCATCGTCTTGTCCATGAAAAATTCTTATAGGAAATTTAACATTTACATCACTATCAAAATTTTCATTTTCATAAAGAAGTCCAGAATATGCTAATAAACCAGCACATTTTTTTTTTCTCTTACATAGATGATACAAAGCCATCATAGCTCCTTGTGAAAATCCGAAAAATACTATTTGTTCATCCTCTAAAGAATATTTTTTTTTTATTCCTTCTATGAAGTTATTTAAAAAGGGACCAGCTTTTTCCAAGCCTTCTCCAATTTTTTCAGGAGCAATTGAAGTTAAATCAAACCATTGGTAAGCTTCTCCACCCCATTCGCATTGGAAAGGTGCATTTGGTGAAATAAATAAAGTGGTTTTGAGCTGGCTTTTTAATTGGTGGCCTATGTTAATAAGGTCTTTTCCATTAGCACCGTAACCATGAAGAAATACAAGAGCATGAGTAATATCAATATTTCCTTCTGGTAGAAGTTTAGGGCCTGTCAAAATATTAGTCATAATTTTTCATTATTTTTTTTATTTCAAGCATAGCTTTTTTTGAAATGAAATCACTTTCTTTTGAAATAAAAAAATCAATTATGGGTATGATTGAATTAGGTTTTAGTAATTTTTTTTCTAAAATTTTATAAATTTGGTTAACTTCTAAAGAAATAAATTCTTCAACCTCTCCATCTTGATTGTGAAATTCAAAACAATCTTTTTTTTCTAGATGATAAATAAAAATAATTGATGAGTTAAGTTTTCTTTTATAGTCATGAATGTAATGTATTGTTTTACTTTGAATGGCGTGCTTGAGATCTGAGGTTGACAATCCAGCCTCCTCTTTCGCTTCCTTAAACAAATTTTCTATTATTGAGATACCAGAAGGTTGACCACCAGCTATTGGGTTGTCAAAAAAACCAGGAAATCTCTTAAGTTTTTTTGACCTTTTAGCAAAGTGAATAATTGTTGAGTTTTTAAATTTACTCCAGACATTGCAATGCACACCATATGCTGGGAATCCATAATTTGATAAATCATGTCTGTCAATCTGAAATAATTTTCCATTACAAAACTTTTCTTTTTGATCGAATTGAAGTTTTGGATTAAGTGATTCAAAATTAAATACAGGGCATAACTCTGTACTTTCAGAAGATTTGGTATTGATTAAGTAATTTAAAATTTTTCTAAAATCAATACCATTTGAAAATTCATTTGAATCTCCAACAGACTTTATTTTGGATTTATGTATCCATCCAATTTTTTTATTTTCAGAGAAAATGGGTACGAAATTTGAAAGATTATAACTATTTAATTGTTTTAAAAGTTCAATTATAATTTCAAGAGTTTTTTTTTACTCATATGTTTTCTTTATTATAATTGCTATTTGTTTCATTATTTCTTCAATTTTAAAATCCTTTGGAGTAAATACTGCTTTAACCCCAAAAGACATAAGTTTTTTTTCATCTTTTGGAGGAATTATCCCTCCAACAATTACGGGAATTTGAGAACACTTATTTTTTTTTAAAAGGTCGATGATAACTTTTACTAAATGAACATGAGATCCAGAAAGTATTGACAAGCCTATAATATGGACACCCTCTTCAATTGCTGCAACAACTAATTGCTCTGGTGTTGATCTTATACCGTCATAAACAACCTCTAATCCAATATCTCTCGCTCTTACAGCAATTTGTTCTGCTCCATTCGAATGTCCATCAAGCCCAGGTTTTCCAACTAAAATTTTAGGTCTCCTTTTAAGTTTCTTTGATATTTTTTCAATTTCATTATTTATAATTTTTATGTCTGAATTTTTGGTCTCATTTTTGTTGATATGGGAAGAAACTATGCCAGTTGGCGCTCTATACTCACCAAAAACTTCTCTCATAACATCTGACCACTCGCCGGTTGTCACTCCACTATGAGCGCAATCTATGGAGGCCTGCATGATGTTCAAACCTTCAGATGCGTGTTGTTTCAATTTAGATAAACTTAAATTCACCTTGTTATTGTTTCTTTTAGATTTCCATTTTACCACATTTTCAATTTGGAGTTTTTCAGCTCTATCATCTACTTTCATGAAACCACCGTCTTTTTCGTTTACAAGAGGTGATTGTTCTCCCTCAGCAAAACAATTTACACCCACAACTTTTTGATCTCCCTTCTCTATATTTTTTTGTCTATGGGTTTGTGATTCAACCAACTTACTTTTTAAATATCCACTATCTATAGCAGATACCAATCCTCCAATTTTGTCTATTTTTTTTAGTTCCTCATTAGCTGATGCTTTAAGTGCATTAATTTTTTCCTTAAGAACTTTAGAACCCTTGAAAATATCAGCGAATTCTAAGAGATCGGTTTCGTACGCCATAATTTGTTGTAATCTAAGACTCCATTGCTGATCCCATGGTCTAGGTAATCCCAAAGCTTCATTCCATGCTGGGAGTTGAACAGCTCTTGCCCTAGAATTTTTAGCAATAACAACTGGAAGCATTTGGATAAGTATTCTATAAACATTATTCTCAGGTTGAAGTTCAGTTAGTCCTAAAGAATTGACTTGCATGCCATATCTAAATCTTCGATATTTAGCTTCTGATATTTTAAATCTCTTTTTGCATATTTCATCCCATAGTTCCGTAAAAGAAGCCATTTTTGCTGTTTCTGTTACAAAGCGCATACCAGAATTAACAAAAAAGCTTATCCTTCCAACTATCTTTTCAAAAAGTGGTTTAGGAATCTTTTCAGAACTTTGAAGATATTCAAGAACCCCGATAGCAGTGGCGAGAGCGAATGATAGTTCCTGTTCGGGAGTTGCACCAGCCTCTTGAAGGTGATAGGAACAAATATTAATTGGATTCCACTTCGGAATTTCAGATGTGGTATATTTGATGATATCTGTGGTTAACTTCAAACTAGGTTCGGGAGGGAAGATGTATGTTCCTCTGGATAAATATTCTTTGGTTATGTCATTTTGAGTAGTTCCTGATAACAATTTTTTATCCACCCCCTGTTTTTCAGCTGTAGCTATATACAGTGCAAGTAACCAAGGAGCTGGAGCGTTGATAGTCATTGAGGTGTTCATTTTATCTAAAGGAATTTTATTGAATAAAGTTTGCATGTTCCCAATGTGACTTATAGGAACCCCAACCTTCCCCACCTCACCCTTGGAAAGAATGTTGTCTGAATCATATCCAGTTTGTGTTGGTAAATCAAAGGCCACTGATAAACCGGTCTGTCCTTTTTTTAAGTTTTCTCTATACAAGTTATTAGAAGCTTCAGCTGAAGAGTGGCCAGCATATGTTCTGATCATCCAGGGTTTGTCTTTTTCTTTAATCATAATTTGGTTCATAAATAGTATTATTTTTATTAGCTAACAAGAAAATTTATGTATTTTTTATTTTTAGTGGTATAACTTTCTCTTAAAATATCATAGGAATAGTTATGACTGCAAAGAAAATTTACGAGATTGGAGAAATTCCTAATTTGGGAGATATACCCGAGCAAATGTATGCATGGGTCATTAGAGAGGACAGGTTGGGTGTTCCAGAAAAAGCAATGCAAATTGAAAAAATGCCTGTTCAAAAACCTGCGAAGGACGAGGTGTTAGTAATGGTGATGGCTGTTGGTATTAATTACAATAATGTTTGGGCCTCTCAAGGAATTCCAATATCAGTAATTGGAGAAGATACAGGCTATCATATTGGTGGTTCAGATGCATCAGGGATTGTTTGGGCAGTAGGCGAAAATGTGAAGAGATGGAAAGTTGGTGACGAAGTTATAATTCATTGTAACAGAGATGACGGGGATGATGAAGAATGTAATGGTGGAGAACCAATGTACTCCAAATCTCAAAGGATTTGGGGTTATGAAACCAACGATGGTTCTTTTGCTCAGTTCACAACGGTTCAATCAAGGCAATTATTAAAAAAGCCCAGTCATTTGACTTGGGAAGAGAGTGGTTGTTACACATTAACATTAGCCACAGCATTTAGAATGTTATTTGGTCATCCTCCACATGCACTTAAAACTGGAATGAATGTTCTTGTTTGGGGTTCTTCCGGCGGAATTGGAAGTATGGCTGTACAGATTTGCAAAGCAATTGGGGCTAATGCAATAGGAATAGTATCTGATGATGACAAAATACCGTTTGTTGAGGGATTGGGTGCAGCCGGTGTTTTAAATAGGAAAAAGTACGAATGTTTTGGTCAATTGCCTGATGTAAAAAATCAAAAGGGTTACTCAGATTTCATTAAAAAATGTAGAGTTTTAGGAAAGGATATATGGCAAATTACAGGGAAAAAAGATGTCGATATTGTATTTGAGCATCCTGGTGAATCAACATTCCCTGTCTCTTGTTATCTAGTTAAAACCGGTGGAATGGTTGTAATTTGTGCTGGAACCTCGGGTTATAATCTAACTATGGATGCAAGATACGTTTGGATGAGACAAAAAAGAATACAAGGTAGCCATTTTGCAAATTTGCACCAAGCTAATCAAGCCAATGAAATGATGATAAATAAACTAATAGATCCTCTCATGTCAGAATGCTTTGAATGGTCAAAGATTCCAGCTGCACATACAAAAATGATGAATAATAAACATTTACCAGGAAATATGGCTGCGCTAGTGCAGGCAAAAAATACTGGAATGAAAAATTTTAATGATTTATAAATAAACTTGAATTAGAATAATAATTTATTAAATAATAATGTCATGGATAGTTCAGCCAACATAAACTCGGAAATAATCAACTTCAGAAAATATTTGATTGCAAATAAAGATATATACAAATCCATTTTGTCTAATCTTGAAACTATAGCAAAAAAATCAAATAACTATTTGAAATCTCTACTTAATATCGACGGAAGATTAGATAATAATCTTTTGGAAACCAATCAATTTCAAACACATGGATACGCATGGTTCGAGACCTACAGAATTGGCTTAAGAGAGACGTTTAATTGGTTCAACACTCTTGAAGAATTAGATAAATCATCAGAAATTGACGCATCCATAACCATCTTTGCGTTTTCCGAATACTTACTACAAATGAAAAATGGCATAATGATGAGCCAATCTGAAGTCATTAGACCTCTCGACATAGGATTAAATGATTCTGATTTCGAATTCATCAATGAACCATCCGTTAAAGAGTTAATAGAGGTTGGACTTTCAGATAAAATAAAAAAAGTGATAGTTGATAGTTTAGATAAAGGGATTCACGCTTCACTTGGTTTAAACGATGAAACACTAGATATGATTCAAGATCAGTTCAAAAAATTTACCGAAGAAGAAATTCTTCCTCATGCCAACGAGTGGCACTTAAAAGATGACCTTATTCCAGACGAAACCCTCAACAAAATGGCGGAGCTAGGTGTGTTTAGTATTGCTATTCCTGAAAATTACGGAGGTTTAGGAATGGGTAAAGTTGCAATGTGCGTTGTAACCGAGGAATTATCCAGAGGTTTCCTTGCTGCTGGATCACTTGGAACTAGAGCAGAAATAGCAGGTGAATTGATCAGATTGGGTGGAACCGAAGAACAAAAAAAGAAGTATTTGCCAGAAATTGCTTCAGGTAACCTTCTCACAACTGCTGTTTTTACCGAACCAAACACAGGCTCAGATCTGGGTAGTCTATCCACACGAGCAGTACTTAAAGATGATGAGTACGTCATAACCGGTAACAAAACTTGGATAACGCACGGTGCCAGATCAGATTTAATGACAGTTCTAGCAAGAACAGACTCAGAAAAAAAAGGATATAAAGGCCTTAGCATGTTCCTAGTTGAAAAGCCAAGAGGCACTGACGACGATCCCTTTCCAATGGAAGGTATGACAGGAAGCGAAATAGAAGTTTTAGGATATAGAGGCATGAAAGAATATGAGATCGGACTTGATGATATCAAAGTTGGTAAGAAACAACTTCTCGGCGAAGAAGAAGGTAAAGGATTCAAACAGCTCATGGAAACATTTGAATCCGCAAGAATTCAAACTGCTGCGAGGGCAGTTGGTGTTGCTCAAAACTCAATAGAACTTGCTTTACAATATGCGAAAGACAGAAGTCAATTTGGTAAACAAATCATAAAATTTCCAAGAATCTTTTCGAAGCTTGCTTGGATGGCAATGGAAACAACAGTCGCCAGACAGTTGACATTATTTTCGGCTAGAGAGAAAGATAATGATATAAGATGTGATATTGAAGCTGGTATGGCCAAGCTTTTAGCAGCCAGGGTTGCGTGGAGCAACGCAGACAGTGCTTTACAGATTCACGGCGGAAACGGTTATGCACTCGAATATCCAATCAGTAGAGTTCTATGTGATTCTAGAATTTTAAACATTTTTGAAGGAGCCGCAGAAATCCAAGCTCAAATAGTTGTTAAAGGGCTACTTTCTAAATAAATGGATTTTCTACTAAACTTTATAATTGTAATTTGTTTAATAACGACATTTATTATTTTATTAATTGGTCTCTTCCACACCGCTAAATCCGGGGAAGAAGATAACAACAAAATTAATTTATTTATGCGATACAGGGTTGCAATACAATTTGTCACATTAATAATCCTTACTATCGCATTATTTGTGAAATCCTAGGAATAAATTTGGTTAAACTTGATAAAATTTATACTCGTGGTGGGGATAAAGGAAGCACAAGTTTAGGCGATGGTTCAAGAGTAGAAAAGAGCAGTTCACGAATCGCAGCTTATGGAGATGTTGACGAAGCCAATTCTAGTATAGGAATTGCAATAACATTTTCTTCAAGTAAAATAAAAAAAACCTTGCTTGCGATTCAGAATGATTTGTTTGATGTTGGAGCTGATTTGTGTTTTCCAGCTGAAGAACAAAAAACTGTCACAATTTCAAGTGCTAGAGTTACGTTTTTGGAAAATGAAATTGATGAGATTAACAAAGGTCTCTCCAAGTTAGAATCTTTTATTTTACCTGGTGGCACAAAGTCATCCTCTTTTCTTCATCTTTCTAGGGCTTTAGTCAGAAGAGCAGAAAGATCTATTGTTGAATTGGATAAAGATGAAGAAGTTAGTCCAGAAATTATAAAATACATCAACAGACTTTCAGATTTTCTTTTTGTTGCCGCAAGGTTTGAGAATAAAAAAGAAGGTGATATACTTTGGGTTCCAAATAAATATTAACCTAGGAATGAATATGAAAGCTTTAGTTTGCGTAAAAAGAGTCATTGATTACAACGTTAAAATAAGAGTCAAATCAGATAAATCTGGCGTTGAAACAGAAAACGTTAAAATGTCAATGAACCCTTTTGATGAAATAGCTGTTGAAGAGGCAGTAAGAATGAAAGAAAAGGGACAGATTAATGAAATTATTTTGTTATCCGTCGGCTCTGACAAATCTCAAGAAACAATCCGGTCTGGACTGGCTATGGGAGGGGACAGAGGTATTTTAATTAAAACAGATAATGAACAAATTGAACCTCTCAATGTAGCAAAAATTATTAAGTCAATTTGTGATAAAGAAAAACCAGATTTAGTGATATTAGGAAAACAAGCAATTGATGATGATTGTAATCAAACTGGACAAATTGTTGCAACACTTCTTGACATTCCACAGGCAACTTTTGCTTCAGAACTTAAGAAAAATGACGACAACACGCTTGATGTAACTAGAGAAGTTGACGGTGGATTAGAAACTATAAGGGTGGGGATTCCTTGTGTTATAACAACAGATTTAAGACTCAATGAGCCAAGATACGCATCACTACCAAATATTATGAAAGCTAAACAAAAAAAAATAGAATCACTTGAAATTAGTGAATTGGGTTTAGATATAAAAAATAGACTCGAGATTTTAGAAGTTAATGAACCTCCCGTCAGGAAGCCGGGTATTAAAGTTAACGATGTAGAATCTCTGGTTGAAAAATTAAAAAATGAGGCAAAAGTACTATGAAAATTTTAGTTGTAATTGAACATGATAATAAAAACGTTAAACAGTCGAGTTTTTCTACAATAACCGCAGCAAATAAAATAGATAGCAACGTCGAGGCTATTATTCTCGGCGATAACTTAAGCTCACCTTTAGATACCTTAAAAAAAGCTGATGGACTAAAAAAAATTCATGCTGTTGAAAGTAAGGCTTTCCTTAACCCAATAGCAGAAAACCTCAGCCTAACCATTTCAAAATTTATTGAGGATAAGGGTTTTACGCATATACTATCTCCCTCAAGTACTTTTGGTAAAAATATGTCTCCAAAACTCTCTGCACTACTTGATGTGCAACAAGTTTCAGATGTAACTAACGTAATTAACGACAACACTTTTGAAAGACCTATTTACGCTGGTAATGCAATTGCAAAAGTCCTATCGAATGATAATGTCAAAATCATAACAGTCAGATCAACCTGTTTTGAGCCATGTAAGTTAAATTCCAATGTAGAAATAGAAAAGCTAACTTTGAACGTGGATGAAAACAATTCAATTAGTTTTGTGAATTATGATCAATCAAAATCAGATAGACCAGAGCTTACTAGTGCTAAAATAGTTATATCAGGTGGAAGGGGTATGCAAAATGGAGAAAATTTTAAGCTTCTTGAA
>MDTG01232379.1_pt1 | contig 22213 bp, 22 predicted proteins | sample 811421 | NCBI WGS metagenome assembly MDTG01 (sample SAMN05326645, study PRJNA326480) | marine metagenome | isolation source: seawater | place: Pacific Ocean: South East | collected 2011
ATTCACGTATACTATGCCTATCAGGCCAAGTAGCTCAGTCGGTAGAGCAGAGGACTGAAAATCCTTGTGTCGGTGGTTCGATTCCGCCCTTGGCCACCAATAAATCAATAATTATCAATGAAAGAAGTGAAACTAAATCTCGGTTGCGGCGACAAGTTGCTTGAAGGGTACATAAACGTAGATCTCGTTGAAGAGCGCAGTGGAGTTAAGCCTGATGTAAATTGTGATCTTCGAAATTTATCAGTTTTCGAATCAAACTATGCTGACGAAATTCTTTCGGTGCATGTTGTTGAACATTTCTGGAGGTGGGAGGTTGAAGAAATCATTGCCGAGTGGGTTCGAGTGCTAAAACCGAAAGGAAAGCTCATCCTTGAATGTCCCAATTTAATTTCAGCGTGCGAGGAGTTTTTAAAAAATCCCGAGGCCGGAGCTTCCCCTAATCAAAAAGGACAAAAAACAATGTGGGTGTTCTACGGGGACCCTAGGTGGCGTGACCCCCTCATGGTACATAGGTGGGGCTACACTCCAAAAAGTTTGGCCGCCATATTGCACACCTGTGGGCTGACAGAATTGAAACAAGAACCTGCACAGTTCAAACTCAAAGAACCAAGAGATATGCGAATAACCGGAATAAAACCTTAATTCGTCTTTAAAATAAACCAACTACTTTTCCATCTCCATCAACATCGATTTTCTCTGCACTAGGCACCTTAGGTAGACCGGGCATTGTCATTATATCTCCACAAACCATTACAATAAATTCCGCGCCCGCTGCTAAGCGAACCTCACGGACGTTCACAGTATGACCGGATGGAGCCCCCCTAACAGACGCATCCGTAGAGAAAGAGGATTGAGTCTTGGCAACACAGATTGGATATTTTCCGAAGCCCGCAGCCTCCCAGTCAGAAAGCTGCTGTTTAACCTTTGCCGAGGCTGTTACATTAGAGGCACCATAAATCTTAGTTGCAACTTTTGTGACTTTTTCCCATAAACTATCAATATCGTCATAGACAAATTTGGGACCAGAACCCAACTCCACCAGCTTAACTACCTCTTCAGCTAACTTTTCTGCGCCTTCTCCTCCCTTCGCCCAATGTTCAGCTAAAACCACTGAAACACCTAGTTTTTTCATTCGATTTTCTATCAGCTCAATTTCTTTTTCCGTGTCAAAAGTAAATTTATTTATCGAGACTACGCAAGGTAGTCCATAGTTTTCTCTAACGTTATAAACGTGTCTCTCCAGGTTAACGAGACCCTTTTCTAACGCCTCGCAGTTTTCTGAGTTTAATTCCTTAACATCGACTCCACCATGATATTTTAACGCTCTCACGGTCGCCACAATAACCGCCGCTTTAGGTTTCAGTCCAGTTTTACGACATTTAATATCTACAAACTTTTCTGCGCCAAGATCGGCTCCGAACCCGGCTTCGGTTACGACATAATCAGCCAAGCGCAGAGCACTTTTGGTCGCAATAACTGAATTACACCCGTGCGCTATATTCGCAAAAGGGCCGCCGTGAACGAAGGCTGGGTTATTTTCAAGGGTTTGCACGAGATTCGGCTGTAAAGCATCCTTAAGTAAAACTGTCATCGCCCCGTGAGCATTCAAGTCTTTTGCAGTAATTAACTTTCCGTCCCGGGTTGAACCAATTACAATTTGGCCCAACCTACTTTTCAAATCGTCGACCGATTCCGCGAGGCAGAAAATGGCCATCACCTCTGATGCAACCACGATATCAAATCCGTCCTGCCTGCTATATCCGTTACCTGGCCCACCTAGGCCAACCGCAACCTCCCGCAATGCCCGATCATTCATATCTACGACTCTTTTCCATGTAACCCTTCTAGAATCGATTTGTAAACTATTCCCGTGGTGAATGTGATTATCTATCATCGCTGCCAAAAGATTATTGGCCAACGCAATAGCGGAAAAATCACCAGTGAAGTGAAGGTTGATATCCTCCATTGGCACGATCTGAGCATACCCACCGCCTGCGGCTCCCCCTTTCACACCAAAAACCGGTCCCAAAGAAGGCTCTCTTAAACAAATTAATGTTTTTTTTCCTATTCTATTGAGACCATCACCCAATCCAACAGTAGTAGTTGTTTTTCCTTCCCCTGCTGGCGTTGGGCTAATAGCAGATACCAAAATAAGATTCCCTTCTGGCTTGTCCCGTAAAGTATTCAAAAATTCTAGAGAAATCTTGGCTTTATCGTGACCATAGGGCACTAAAAAATTTTCAGAAATATCGATCTTCGAGGCGATTCTCGTAATTTTTTCCACCTTAGCTTTTTGCGCAATCTCTATATCACTTGCCATTGACCAATTCCCCCAACAATTAAATTACGATTTAAGAATAACTTTCGCTACATAATTAAAGGTTTCGCGCTCCTCTCTCTCAACTATCTTCGATAACTCACGAATTTCTTCGATTTTTTTGTCAGCAAAAACCTTATCTTTAAGTCCAGAAGCGTTCACATAAACGTTCAACTCTGCGCTTTTAAATGCTGCTCTAGCAGCCAAAACCGCTACGCCGGCATCCGATATAATATTTACATTACCTATTTCTGCGATTTTCCTGCACAAGGGGATAACTTTACTTGCCAACGTTGCACATTCAAGTGGAGCATCCATAGCAACTTTTAATGCGTCTTGTATCTTTAAGCTTCTCTCAAGCTTTTGAGCATCGTTGTTTTTCGGTAGACCATAGGCTTCCATAACACTATCAAAAGCCTCAACATCTTTTTTAATAGCTCGGTAGAGCTCGGTTCTCAGCTGTTCCGAATTACTAAGGACACTCAAAACCTCTTTTTCGACACTCTCGTATTTTTTTTTTCCTTTGGTAAGGTTTCCAACCATACTGACTAAAGCAGCTCCCATTGCTCCCATTAAAGCCGCAGCGCTACCTCCACCAGGCGTAGCTGAGGAGGAACTGAGTTCATCTAAGAAAATAGAAACTGATTTTTCAACCATTCATAACATCTCTTTTGCTATTCTGTATATCTCTTCTGCATCGAAAATCCCATCATTTGAACGAAACAATCGAGATACACATTCCCTATGAACGCTAATTTTTAGACCACCAAAACCTATCGCTCCGAAAGCTTTTTTGCCGTGTCTTTCCTTCGCCTTATCGTTGAGCTCAACCCCCTCAATGCCCAGAGGGGGCATTGCGTTAGCATCACAAACAACTTCTACAGACTTACTTTGTACCCAATCTTTTTCATTTAACAAAACGACTCCACTGGCACCGGTAGCCATAACGATTGATGCCCCAGAAATGGATTCTTTCCGTTCCTCTATAGTTTCTCCAGGCAACGCTTTAACGCTCGTTTTGAATCTATCATTTATTTCAGTCGCAATTTGCTCGGCCCTCTGAAAGTTTCTAGAAGTGATAAAAACATCTGCTGTTTCTGATGATAAAAGTGCCGCAGCTCGTTGTCCAACCGGCCCGGTACCGCCGAGAATTACTGCCTTTTTTCCAGATACATCACAAGCACTAACAATATTAGCTACAGCTGCTGCTGCCGTGGTATTCGAACCATTTGAATCAAACATAACAGAAACTCGGAAGTTGGAAAAAAAGCGCTTCTGGACGGCATCAAAAACTGCTTGTCCTTCCCTTAGAGAACTACCACCCACAAAAATAGCAGTGCATTGTTTTTCCTTAGGTGCTCTTGTGTAAATGCACCCATCAACCATCGCAAGCACATTTTGAGGATTTACACTGCCGATCCCTGTAACGTGATCAGCCCCTCCATCATAGCCTACCACGCTGTCAAAAACACTAGCCGTCTCATCCGTATCGAATTGATACAAAAGTTTCTTGGCCATTTTAGACTACCAAATGTTGTGGTTTACCTTGAATAAACAGGTCGACATTATCGATCAACTGATCAGCAAGAAATTGCTGTGCCTCGTCCGAGGCCCAGGCAACATGAGGAGTTAGAATAAAGTTCGGTAGTTTCAAATCAAGTAATGGGTTACCTTCCTTTGGTGGTTCTTTCGTTAAAACATCAAATCCAGCACCTCCAATCATGCCTTCCATAAGGGCAACGACTAAGTCCTCTTCGTTCACCAATCCGCCCCTCGCAGTATTTATTAAAATAGCATCGTTTTTCATAATTTTGAATTGCTCCATCCCAATAAAATTGCGTGAGGAGTCGGTTAAAGGACAATGCAATGAAATTATGTCCGATTTTTTTAAGACTTCTTCTGCATTAGTGAACTCAACACCATCGGCTTTCGGTGGCGGATGGTCGGCAAATAGAACATTCATTCCAAAGCCTTTGGCAATTCTAGCGGTCCCCTGACCCAAAACGCCTTCCCCAAAAATACCAATCGTACTGTCTCTCAAATCGCTTATCCGATGATCAAAAAAACAAAACTGATCATGATTCTGCCATCGTCCAGCCAATACATCGTCACGATAAGCGGCTAAATTTCTCTTTAGCGCGAGTATTAGCGCAAACGTATGCTCCGGAACTGTGTTAACGGCATAATTCCGTATATTTGCGACTGAAACCATTTTTTCCTTGCACGCGCTTAAATCAATCACATCGTAACCGGTAGCTGCGACGGCAATCAATTTGAGAGCGGGCAACTGCTCTAAGGATTCTTTCCTAATTGGGACTTTGTTTGTTATTGCAATTGTCGCGCCAGACAGCCTAGCAACCACCTGATCGGGAAGCGTTTGCTCAAATTCCTCCCAGTCGTGCGCGAAAGAAGGTTTCCTAACCTTGGCGTTTAGAGATTGTCTATCTAAAAAAACAACTTTTTCCATCGTCACCTTCTTCTATCTCACCAATAAACCCGCAGGCGGCTCGTTATTTCTCCAGTACTCCTGGGCTGCAGCCACTCCGCTTCCAGGGGTTACGTTAACACCGTTATCTAACATCGACATTTCAGCTCCAGATATCCCAGCGCTGAGGTGCACTTCATTCATATCGCCCAAATGTCCTATTCGAAAAAGCTTTCCAGCAACTTTTGAAAGGCCAGCTCCTAGAGAGACATTATATCTCTTGAACGCGTGCAAAATTATATCAGCACCATTAACTCCGTCAGGCAACATAACGGCGGTTACCGTATCGGAGTACCATTTTGGCTCCTTTGCACACAGCTTCAAGCCCCATCCGTTAAAAACTGCCGCTCGGGCGCCCTCTGCCAAATAATGATGACGAGCAATGATGTTATCTAGGCCTTCCTCTTCAATCATAGCGAGAGCCTCTCTCAATCCGTAAAACAAGGGCAGAGCAGGGGTGTAAGGAAAATATCCTGTCTTGTTTGCATTGAGCATTATGTCTAGGTCGAAATAATCCCTCTTAAGCCCAGCTTTTGACGTAAGTCCCAGTGCCTTCTGACTAACACACAAAATTCCTAGACCCGCAGGTAGCATAAGACCTTTTTGGGATCCAGTAACACACATGTCAACCTTCCAGTCGTCAAACCGGAAGTCAACCGACGCCAAAGCACTAACGCTATCAACAAACAATAACGCTGGATGACCAGTCCTATCTAAAACCTTTCTTACTCCAGCAATATCCGACGTAACACCTGTGGCCGTCTCATTTTGGCAAGCCAAAACTACTTTTATCTCATGATTTTTATCTTCAGACAGTACCTTTTCATACTCCTCTAACGGAACCCCAGTACCCCATTCACAATCCACTTCATGTACTTTCAAGCCATGGTTTTTGCACATCTCTATCCAAAGATGGCTGAACTGCCCAAAACGTGAAGCCAAAACTTTATCAGCAGGTGACAAGGTGTTTGCAATAGCCGCTTCCCAGCAACCTGAGCCAGAAGATGGAAAAATAAAAGGCACTCCTGTTTCAGTTCTAAAAACCCTCTTTAAACCTGGGAGCAGCGATTCGTAAAGCCTAGGGAAAATGGGAGACCTGTGATCCTCCATTGATATCATCATAGCCCTTTGAATCCTATCAGGTAAATTAGTAGGTCCGGGAACAAACAAAAAATTACGTCCAGCCAAAAGTTTTCTCCTTAAAAAAAAATTATAGGTAACACAAGACGATTTAACGTCGATTAACTAAAAAACGGCTATTTTACGTAAACGGGGAATTTTTCAGTAAGCTTACCGACTGATTTTCTAACCGATTCGAGAACATCCCCATTTTCAGGAGAATCCAACAGATCAGCGATCAAGTTTGCTAGAGTCTCAGACTCCTCTTCCTTGAACCCTCTAGTCGTCATAGCTGGTGAGCCGATTCTGATGCCCGACGTAACAAACGGTTTCTCGGGATCATTCGGAATAGCATTTTTATTCACCGTAATGTGTGCCTGGCCTAGCAACTCCTCTGCGGATTTCCCAGTAATATTTTTGGCTCGAAGATCAACAAGTATGACGTGACTTTCAGTTTTGCCAGATACTATTCTGAGGCCTCTTTTTACCAAAGTTTCAGCCATTTGGGATGCATTTCGCTTCACCTGCTCCTGATAAGTTCTAAATTCGGGTTTCAAAGCCTCTCCAAATGCGGCAGCTTTTGCGGCAATCACATGCATCAAAGGTCCCCCTTGAATCCCCGGGAATATCAGTGAATTTAACTTTTTAGCGTGTTCTTCTTGCGATAAAATAATTCCGCCTCGAGGTCCTCTTAAAGTTTTATGCGTTGTACTAGTTACAAAATCCGCTATTCCAACCGGACTCGGGTAAACTCCTGCCGCAATCAGTCCTGAGTAGTGCGCCATATCCACGAGGAAATAAGCGTCTATTTTATCGGCAATTTCTCTAAATCTCTGCCAGTCAATTTCTAGCGAATACGCCGAGGCACCAGCAATTATCATTTTTGGTTTATGCTCTAATGCAAGTTTCTCAACCTGGTCATAATCAATAGTTTCATCCTCAGGTCTCAATCCGTATTGAATGGCGTTAAAAACCTTTCCAGAAAGATTAACAGAAGCACCGTGTGTCAAGTGCCCTCCATCGGCTAAGGACATACCTAAAATGGTATCTCCAGGTTTCAGATATGCGAAAAATACGGCCTGGTTAGCCTGAGAACCAGAATGGGGCTGGACATTAGCGTATTCTGCATTGTATAGCTTTTTTAGCCTTGAAATGGCAAGTTCCTCTGCCACGTCCACGAACTCACAACCTCCATAATACCTTTTTGCGGGATACCCCTCGGCGTATTTGTTGGTCATTACAGAGCCCTGTGCTTGCATGACTACCGGGCTGGTGTAGTTTTCAGATGCGATTAACTCAATATGTTGCTCCTGGCGACGTGCTTCGTCGCTCATTGCTTTCCATAACTCAGGGTCGCTTGATTCCATTGACATAGCGTTAGGAAAAGCGCATAACTGAATCTCGGGTGGTTGCTTAGTCATAAGAACTCCAGTTTGGCAAAATTAAATTATAAATGTGAATCCGAAATGATACCCTGATGGCTATTGTACATCAACACATTTGCTATTTTTACCCTAATTTTGAATGTTATCCCGTACTAATTCAACCTTGAAAAGCCCTCTTAATGCATTGCAAAGATAAATATCCGCTCCCACGCAAACGTCTTCCTTGCGAATTACCTCTTCCCTAACTGGAAAGGCGCTCGAATTGAGCAATTCTGCTCTCATGACACCGGGCAAAAGGCCGCATTCCACTGGTGGAGTAAGCATTACACCTTTTTTTTTCATGAATAAATTACTTCTACCTCCCTCGGTAACTTCATTCTTTTCATTTATAAAAATGCCGTCGAACCCCCCATTTCTCTCAGCCATTCGATATGCCATATCGTACGCAACCCGTGAGCTCGTTTTATGCCTCAAAAGAGGGTCTGTGCTGTCCACAACCCCCAACACATCGCCAAGCAAGTCAGTCGCCCAAAAAACAATATTACTTTTAATGTTTTTTTCAATCCGATTGTAGTTGATCGTTAGCTCCCCCCTTGCAGAGAGTGCTAACCTGATTTTCCAAAACCCACTTTTTAGATTCTCATCATTTTTAATATTGTTTTGTAAAAGAAATTCAACTTCATCAAGGTTATAAGGAATGCCCAAATTTTCAGCTGACTTACTCAGCCGCTGAAGGTGAGCATCAAGTCGCTGGATATTGTTATTTTTTATGAGCATTGTCTCAAAGACTCCCACCGAGCTGGGTAGCTTGACAAAAAAATCTGATTTCAACAAGCATTCATTCCACTCAGTGGGGCTGTCTGAGTCAATAGTTATGCCAGAGCCAACTCCAAAAGAGAAGCTAGACTTTCTGTCAATTTCTAAGGTTCTGATGGCAACGTTTAGCATGAAATCCCAACCATATCTCTTACCCTCGGGCACAGCATCAAACCAGCCTAGTGACCCGCAATAAATGCCGCGACCATTGCTTTCTAATTCGTCGATAATTCTCATCGTGGCCTTTTTCGGGGCACCGGTGACCGAGCCACAAGGGAAGCTTGCTCGGAGTAAATCTGCGATAGTTACCCCATGGGATATCTCGCTTGTTACGGAAGAAGTCATCTGTAGAATTTCGCCTACACTTTCAACTTCAAACAGGTGCGGTACTTTTACGCTACCTAATTCGCTTATACGGGACACATCATTTCTCAGCAAATCAACGATCATGACGTTCTCAGCGCGATTTTTCTGATCGTTTCGGAGATCTTCAGCCTTATAATCCCTTGAGGACAACGTACCTTTCATCGGTTTCGCAAGAATCTTGTTTCCTTTTTTTGACAAAAATAGTTCGGGCGAAAAAGACAATATTCGGGTTCCGTCACAACAAATAAGTGCTCCATACTGACAATGTTGTCTCTCTCTCAGTCTTTTGAATAACCCTGTAGTCGATCCGTAAGTTTTACCTGTAACTTTGAAAGTGTAATTTACCTGGTACGTCTCCCCTTTTCTAATTTGCTCATGAATATTATTTATGTTTTCGCGAAAAGTTCTCTCATCTATCTCAAACTTAACATCTATTATGCCCCCATCACCTTTAGTCTTCTCCGCCTTTTCCATTTCTAGCCGAGACTCAATCCATTCATCTACCTCATTCGTACTTAGCTTTTTATATCGCTCAAAAAACCACGCTCGAATCAAAGGGCACTCAGTAAAATTTCGCCCAGAGTCAACCCCCTGAAAAAAAAGTCCTAGATCGTAGGAAAAACAACATACTGCATGCATTCCATTTTCCAGTTTGCTTTGAATCTCTTTTAAAGAATTTTCAATTTCTTGCGTTGAACAAACCTCAATAGATCCGACATAAGATTCATAAAGTCGACTTTTCGGATTTTCAATGCTACTTGATACGTCATCTAAAAGAATAACATTATGGTTAAAAGTCATTTTGCATTTCGGTAATAGAGTAACCTAATCGCTATCCTAATGGTCTGTTGCTCTCATCAACCTTTATAACAGTAGGCCTATGATTGTCGAGTTCATGCGAATCAAGCAAAACATAACTACAGACAATCAAAAGGTCACCTTTCATAGCTTTTCGCGCGGCGGCGCCATTTAGTGCAACAACGCCAGAATCGGGCTCATCTGCTATTGCATAAGTCTCGAATCTCTCCCCCGTGTTGATATTATAGATTTCAACTTTTTCATATTCGCGTATTTTAGCCAGGTTAAGCAATGCTCGATCTATCGAAATTGAACCCTCATAGTTTAAATCATTACCCGTCACGACAACCCTGTGAAGTTTTCCTTTTAAAATTACATTTTTCATTATTATTATTAATTATTTATGTTAGCTTTCCTGTTAAAAGTACCACAAACTATCACAAACTAGATGAAAATTAAAAAAACATATGAAAACTGAAGAAAAGCTTATCTCAGACTTATCTAAGAAAGCCTCTCATACGGTCGAAAAACTTAAAAAACATCAGATCAAAACGCTGGTACCAAATGAAAAGCAATGTGTTGACTCCGATAGTATTACATTGGACTACAGCAGACAATTTATCAATCAAGAAGTCATAAATGCTTTAACTAGTATTATCGGAGTAAAAAACTTGAAAGAGAAGGTTGCGGATTTATTTTCCGGAAGAGAAACGGCTTTACACACAGTTTTTCGGGAAGGAAGGGAGGGTGGTTTAAGAGATAATGGTTTCACAATCGAAATGGACCAACAGATTATTAAAATGCACGAGTTTTGTGACAACTTGGAAAATGGAGAAATTAGGGGCTGGAAAAATAGTCGCATTAAAAATGTAATTTTTATTGGACTTGGCGGGTCGATAATACCTCAGAAACTTGTGCACAAAGCTTTAAGAAATGATTATCAATCTTCAACACTAAAATTTGGATTTTTTTCGAATCCGGATGGGGTGGAATTATGCGATCACCTTGCAAAATGCGATGCAGAAAGTACTTTTTTTGTCATTCAAAGTAAATCATTCGAAACACCGGAGCTTTTTTTTCTTTTTGATTGCTCCAAGAAATGGTTACTTGCACATGGGTGTGAGAAAAAAATACTCCTTTCACACTTTGCTGTTGTGACGAGTAACAGAAAAAAAGCTATTGAAACAGGATTTTTAAAAGAGCTAATACTCGAAATTCCCGACAAGGTGGGAGGTCGCTTTTCAATATGGTCTGCCATGGGTGTTTCGCTCGCTTTGCTCATAGGTAAGGCGAATTTCGGCAAGTTTTTATTGGGCGCCAAAAACATGGATCGACACTTTTCTGAAACGGAAGCTTGCCAGAACTTACCAATGATAATGGCACTAATTTCAATTTGGAACAGAAGCTTTTTAAATTTTCCCACACAACTAGTTGTTAATTATTCCTCGGTTTTAGACAACCTAGTCCCGTACCTACAACAAGTTGAAATGGAGTCATTAGGCAAGTCGATTGGAAAAGCCAATTCTAGGGTAGCTTATGCTACGTCAAGCGTTATTTGGGGTGGATCAGGATATGACGGCCAACATGCCTATTTTCAACTTTTACATCAGGGCACAGATATAGTTCCAACTGATTTTTTTGAGGTCTTACAAGATAGTTCAAAAAAACACCTCCCTACTGTTTCGCTTTATACAAAAGAAAATGTACGCGCTCAGGCAAACGCCCTAGCTGTAGGCTCACCTCGGGAAGGTTTTGATGGAAATAGGCCTAGCTCAATTGTAAGTTTGAAACGTATTTCCCCGTTTAGCTTAGGAGAGCTTATGGCAATGATAGAACACAAAGTATTCACGCAAAGTATATTCTGGAATATAAACTGCTTCGATCAACCGGGGGTTGAATTAGGAAAACAGCTTTTGTTTACTAAAACAAAAAACATCAGCGGGAAACGTTAAAGTCTTTTTCAATATTTTTCAAGCGCTCAATTATCTCACTGAGTATGCGACTTTGCTGGTCAAATTCTTTGCGCCCCACTATTAAGTCACCAAATAATAAGCCAGCGCCCTTTGCCAAATCAGTTTTTATTAATTTTATGCTGTTGAGTCTTCCAACGATGCGATCAACAATGACCTCAACTATGTCTCCAATGACCTGTATGTCGTCCACGTCACCCTCAACTTTTAACCCCTGGCCAAATAGAGATTTTTGGTCCGTTGAATCCTTGTCTGGCGATAAAAACTCAGACGCCACCTTCGCAACTCGTGATTGAACAAATTTTTTAGTTACTGTGATTCTTATTATTTGCTCGGCTTCTTCTGTGACTTTATCGCTAATAACAACGTCGTCAACGAGCCCATCAGCGCCAATTTTCAGGTTAAGCGACATTGGTGCAGATAGCAGATCAGATACTGAAACAATAACTTGTTTCCCTGATAGTGCCTTAGTTTGTTCGACTAAAATATCGTCATTTTCCAAATGACGATTGAACAAGTCTCTTACAGTAAGTCGCAATCCAATCATCACAAACTATCTTAGCTCTCCATCCTGAAAAATCCCAGTTACCAACCACCCCTCATCCGTGGATAAAACTCGGCGTAAGGTCCAAATCTCATTAAACATTGTAGGCGTAGACTCGGACTCTCGCATAAATCCTGCAAATCTAATGTAAACCTCAACAGCGTTTTCTCCAGACTCAATCGTTTTGATTCTACTGCCCTCTAAAGACGCGTTCAACTCGACCACAGACAAATTTGAACTAGTTTTATCATTTTTCCTATATTCGTTTGTTAGATGATTCATCAGCTCATCAGTACAAAAGTTTTCTAATTTTGTTAAGTTACCGGAGGACCAATGTTGCTGGAGCTCAATAAATTTCGACTTCGCAACTTCTAAAAACTTCGCCTCATCGGTAATTTCCCATTCGTAGTAAGGCTCTTTGCTTTGCATCCCCTGATTGACTTTTGAGCTGGGAATTTCAGTTTTTCCATCGACGAAGCCTCGTGAAGCCCCTCCTGACTGAGCTCCAGCCATGACCATTCGTGTTAATCCTCTTGACACGAAGGCCCTGTAGGCAATAAAGCATAAAAGTAGAATACCGAAAATTGCAATCAAACCCATCAACTCTTCACCAATTCCTAAAAACGAAGCGAGGGCTGCTAGACCAAGTCCGGCTGCCAATCCCCCTAGTAATCCCATGCCGCCAAACTTCTTAGCGCCCGAATTCGCGTCCACAGCCTTTTTGTTATTTACAGAATTAGGCTTTTTCGGTGGCGGTGTAACCTGACGCTTAATCGGAGGCATCTTTCCGAAAGAACGACCTCCGCCCATACGGCGAGCCTCCGATGATTCCAGGGCTATTAAGCCAAAAAAAGAAATTAGTAAAACGTTAATTACCAATTTATTCGGTTTAGAAATTGTCACTCCAATCATGCTACCCCCTTGCTCTGAAACTTAAAAAATTATTTCTTTACCTGGTGGATGGTGACACCCCCTGGAAAAATAAACTGCGTTCTTACTGAAGAAAATCCGGCTTCTTTCAGCATATTTGCAATTTCATCAGGAGTCGGGTATTCGCGTATTGATTCCACTAAGTATTTATAGGGACTACTTTTGCCAGCCGTTAGTTCACCTAGCCTCGGCATTATATTGTAGGAATACCAATCATAAACCTTTTTCAAGGGATTACTCGTTGACATATCCGAAAACTCCAAAATTAGAACTTTGCCGCCAATGCGTGTCACCCGTCTAAATTCTTTTAAAGCCTTCTCCTTATTTGTAACGTTTCTTAACCCAAACCCAATAGATAATTTATCAAAGGATTCATCTTTAAACGGCAAGCTCTCAGCATCTGCTTTAACTACCGGTATAAGTTTCCCCAAATTCAAACAACGATTCCTACCCTGCTCTAACATGCTATCGTTTATATCACACATAACTACAGTACCAGTTGGTTGAACAAACTCTAGAGCCCTAATCGCTAAATCTCCAGATCCAGCTGCGACGTCTAACATACTCTCCCCACTTTTAAGATTTAACAACCAAATTGCATATTTCTTCCACAACCTATGCATGCCCATTGATGCAATGTCATTAAAAAGATCGTAGCTTTCAGAAACTTCCGAAAAAACCTCTCGAACGAGCCGAGATTTCTTCCCGGTCTCCACCCTACCATGACCAAAATCTACCGTATCATTATTTTTCTTCATAATCTAAATGTGCTTTTTTATCTCCGTTTGCTAATTAAATCAAGTTGTGTAGCCCTTGCGTCCTGGTTGATTATTGCTCGTTTCTTTTATATATTTCGTCCAGATATTTTCCTTGTTTTTAGCTAACCATTGAAAATATTTCCACGAATAAATTCCAGTATCATGTCCGTCCGAAAAAACAATTCTAATAGCGTAATTTCCAACAGGCTCGATCCTTTCAATTCTAACACTTTCCTTACCGACTGGATTTACCCTTTGACCTGGGCCGTGACCCACCACTTCAGCAGAGGGAGAAAAAACTCTCAAAAACTCACAAGTGAATTCGAATTCTCTCTTATCGGAATACACCAAAATCAAAGCCCCAGCCGTTTCATCTAACGTTATCTGGACTGGCACAGTACCGACTTCATTATTCGTTGACATAAATTAGTAAAAATTCTAGTTTATTGATATGGGGAAGTGTACTATTTTAATTGTCGAAGATGAACCGGCAATCGCAGATATTTTAAAGGTTAATCTGAGTTTTGAGGGTTACGAAATTTTTTGTGCAAGTAACGTGGCAAACGCAGAGAGCCTGATTAAAGGAAAATTGCCAGGACTAATTATTCTAGATTGGATGTTGCCGGGCGTAAGCGGGATAACTTTTGCAAAACGATTGCGAAAGGAAAAAAGGACATCGAATACACCGATAATCATGTTGACAGCTAAGTCCTTCGAGAAGGATAAAATTGGAGGGCTAAATGTTGGGTGTGATGACTACATCGTTAAGCCTTTCTCTCTTAAAGAACTCAAGGCTAGAATTAAAGCTGTACTCAGAAGGAGGGCGCCCGCGCTCACAGATGACGCTGTTAGCATTTTAGGTCTAACTATTTACCCACAAACCCGTAAAGTTATGGGCAACCATCAGGAAATTTTTTTAGGTCTAAAAGAATTTAATCTTCTACATTTTTTTATGACGCATGCGGACAGAGTACATTCACGGTCTTACCTATTAGATCAGGTTTGGGGAGACCATATCTTTGTCACGGAAAGAACCGTTGACGTCCACATAAGACGCTTGAGAAAAGCATTAATGAGTGGAGACTTTCATAAACTTATACAAACAGTCAGAGGTTGCGGCTACAAATTTATTAGCTTTAAAAGTGATTGTCATCTTCATAATTTAAAGTCGAAAGGTTAAATTATAAGAATATTTTTTCTGACAAATTTCTCGCGATTAAGTAAATGGGTAAGGTTTTTAATTTTTTAACTTTTGTAAGTCTGTCCTCGGTTCTTATAAGCCTCTTGTCATCCTTAGAAATAGGGTTGATTACATGCATCCTCCTGCTAAGCCTGTGGATAATATACCAATCATTTCAACAAGTGCGACTTCTTCAGTGGTTGAAAAATTCTTATAAAACAAATCCGGTAACTCATGGTACCTGGGCATCAATTTATTCCTCTATAAATTTTCTACTAAGAAAAAATGAAAGTCAGAAAAATCGTTTAAATAACAAATTAATGGCTTTCAAAAGGGCTACTGAAGCAATGGAAGATGGCATATTGATCATAGACAATGACAACCAGATTATTGCGATAACTCCGCGAGCCGAAGGTTATCTCGGTATCAACCAAAAACAAGACTTCGGATCAAACATTTTAAATCACATTAGGCACCCAAGCTTTGCAGAATATCTACTAAGTGGTTCATTAAATGAAACAATCATCGTCGAAGACCTGAGCCTTGACAAAAAGGCGCTTGAGTTCAAACTAATACCTTTTGATTCTAATCAGAAAATTGTTTTATGCCGGGACGTAACAAAGCTCAGGAAGCTAGAGATCGAAAAAAAAGACTTTGTTGCTAGCGCATCCCATGAACTTAAAACACCTCTGACTGTTATAAATGGATATCTAGAAACCGTTACTGAAATGGATGTTAGCAAAGCTGAAAAAAAAAGAATGCTTGTTGAGATGACCGTTCAAACTAAGCTCATGACAAATTTGATCGATGATTTACTTCTATTTTCAAAGCTAGAAAAGGTTAAACCTTCCAACGATGCAGAACAAGTAAATGTCAGCTTAATGGTGAATGAATTATCAGAGCTAAGCAATAAGATTGATAAAAACAACCATTTAATTAAATTCGACATTGAAAAAAATATTTTCATTACTTGTTGTGGAGAGCAACTTAGAAGCGCTTTCTGGAATTTAATCAATAACGCAATAATCTACACTAAAAAAGGCGGTAAAATAACAGTTAGATGGTTAAAAACGAAAGAGGATGAGGCGGTTTTTGAAGTAAGAGATGATGGCCCCGGAATTGAAGCGCATCACATTGATAAACTCACCGACAGATTTTATCGAGTTGACAGCGCGAGATCAAGGGAACGTGGAGGTACCGGGCTCGGACTATCGATAGTCAATGAAATTGTCCAGAGACATGGAGCTTTTCTTAAAATAGAGAGTCAGCCAAACGTTGGAAGCAACTTCATCATTTTTTTTCCATCTCTTACTACCGATGTTTCGAAAAAGGTCAAATGAACAGAAAACAAAAAAAAGATATTTTAGATAGATACCTCCGAAAAATTTTATCTGCCAAAGTATATGAGGTAGCTCAGGAGTCTAAACTAGAATTTGCACCAGTTATCAGTAGAAAGACTGGGAAAAAAATCTATTTCAAGAGAGAAGATCAACAAGAAACGTTCTCTTTTAAAATACGAGGCGCCTATAATAAGATGGCGCATCTGAGCACCGAGGAATTGAGGGGAGGAGTTGTCGCTGCTTCAGCTGGCAATCATGGACAGGGAGTAAGTCTTTCAGCAAGGAAGCTAAAAATAAAATCAACCATAGTGATGCCTCAAACAACACCATCAGTAAAAGTAGCGGCAGTAAAAAGATTGGGTTCTGACGTTTTGTTACATGGTGATTCTTACTCCGATGCTTTTGAGAAAGCGAAGAAAATTGCAAAGCAAACTAACAAGCAACTGATCCATCCTTTTGATGATAGTCTCGTGATCGCGGGCCAAGGAACTATCGGGATGGAAATCATTCGACAAATGTCTGCACCAATTGATGCAATATTTGTAGCGGTTGGCGGTGGCGGTTTAATATCTGGAATCGGTTGTTACGTCAAGTCAGTCAGGCCAGATATAAAAATCATTGGCGTCCAGACTGAAGATTCTGACGCAATGAAGCGTTCGATTGAGAACGGCAAGCGAATAAAACTTAATCATGTTGGAATATTCTCTGACGGCACCGCTGTGAAGCAGGTGGGCGTTCAAACATTTAAGCTTGCTAAAATAGTCGTTGATGAATTTTGCTTAGTTAGTTCCGATGAAATCTGTGCCGCAACGAAGGATATCTTTGAAGATACTCGTACCATTCAAGAGCCCGCTGGGGCAATGGCTCTTGCAGGATTAAAAAAATACGTTTCGATCCACGGAAAGAAGAAAAAATTAGAAAATTTAGTTGCAATTACTTGTGGGGCAAATGTTAATTTCGATAGACTGAGAATCATAGCTGAGCGCTCAGACCTAGGTGAAAACCGAGAGGCCCTTTTGGCTATATGCCTACCTGAGCGACGAGGTTCTTTTTTAAAATTGTGTAAAACATTAGGAAATCGTCATATAACGGAATTTAATTACAGAATGGAGGATCCAAATACAGCAGCAGTTTTTGCTGGTATCGAGGTGCAAGATTCAAAGGAGAAAACTAAAATTCTCAAAACTTTAAAAACTGGAGGATTCAAAGTTTTTGATCTCTCAAATGACGAAATTTCGAAATCGCACATACGGCATATGGTTGGGGGTAAGTCAAAAATCATCTATGACGAAAAATTATTTAAATTTGATTTCCCCGAACGCCCTGGAGCTCTTACAAACTTTTTATCCAAAATGCATCCTTCATGGAACATTTCCCTTTTTAACTATAAGAATAACGGAACAGATAGTGGAAAAATATTAATAGGATTACAAGTTCCAGACAGCGAGGGAGAGCTGTTAGAGAAGTTCCTTCGACGATTAGGATATGAGTACAAGGATGAAACAAAAAACTTAGCGTATAAATTATTCCTAAACAAAAATGCTGATAAAAGCAAAGCATGAATAAAACGCCCTTTGATTATTTTATTATAGGTTTGAATCATAATAGCGCTGACTTGTCGCTGCGAGAGAGAGTTAGCATTCCAGAAACAAAAATGCTTCAAGCACAACGTCAATTAAGAACACTGTTAGAACCACTAGAAACCGAACAAGTGATACTGTCGACTTGTAACCGTACTGAATTTTATTTCTACGGAGATGATCTCTCAAATATATTTAATACTACCCTTAACTGGTTAGCGATTTACGCGAATGAAAGTATAGAAAAAATCCAGGCACACACATACAAAAGAGAGGGGAAAGAGGCTGTTTCCCATATTTTTTCGCTAGCATGTGGATTGGACTCCATGGCAATGGGTGAAACTCAGATTTTGGGACAACTGAAGTCTGCTACGCGTATCTCGAAAGAATTTGGTTATTCAGGCAATCACCTTGATTACTTAACGCAAAAAGCATTTAATGTTGCAAAACTTGTTAGGAGCGAGACAAATATCGGAAAGCAGTCAATTTCTCTTGCATCTCTTTCGATTCAATTGACTAAGAAGATATTTGGAAATCTATCAAATTGTGATGTTTTGTTTATCGGTGCAGGAGAAATGATAAATCTTTGTTTAAATCACATCGCAGAACAGAATCCAAAATCAATCACGTTGACAAACAGAAACGCAGAAAGGGGTTTGGACCTTGTCAAAAAATTCAACGGGCAATACTTCCCTATTGTTAACCTTAATCAGAACCTTGAAAGCTTTGACGTAATAATCAGCTGCACAGCTAGTTCTCTACCTTTAATAGGCCTCGGAGCGGTTTCTACCGCATTGAAAAAAAGAAAAAACCGTCCAATTGTTTGTATAGATTTAGCCGTACCGAGAGACTTTGAGCCTGAGGTCAAAAAACTCGATAATGTCTTTCTTTTTTCGATAGATGATTTAGGTGCGCAGATTGATGAGAATATGAAGTCAAGGCTATCGTCTGCCGAAGAGGCCCGGGAGATTATAGAGAATAATATTGAAGAATTCCTTGTCTGGAAAGAGAAGCGAAAGAATGTTCCGATAATCCAACAATTAAAAATTAAAACTGAGACAACAAGCGAAAATGAAGTTAAAAATGCTATAAAAAAATTTGAGAAAGGAATACCGATCGATGCTGTTTTATCCGAGCTCGCTACCAAAATTTCAAATAAGTTTTTACACAATGCTTATGTTGCCCTTAAAGATCAAAATTCTGAAAAATACTCTGAAATAAAATACTGGATCAAAAAGTTGTACGGGATAGACCTAGATGATTAATGAAGGCTTGAAGAAAAGGCTTGAAAAAATCAACGCGCGTCTTGCTAGTGTCGAACAAGAATTATCAAGTCCTCAGGTAACAAAAAATATAAAGAAATTTCAGGCACTCTCGATTGAAAGAGCAGAGTTAGTTCCAATCGCAGAGAAAGCAAAGAGTCATTACGAACTAAGTAAAGATATCGAAACAGCGGAGTCATGGTTATCTGACCCAGATTTAAAAGAGGACGCGCTTATCGAACTAGACCAACTAAGGAGAAAAGTAACCGATGTTGAGAATGAACTGAAGGGATTACTTTTGCCCAAAGATCCAAACGATAAAAAAAATGTGTTGGTCGAAATCCGAGCAGGAACAGGTGGAGATGAGTCAACTTTATTTGCTGCGGACCTTGTGCGAATGTATACGAAGTTCGCAGAAAGAAAAAACTGGAAAATAGAAATTATTTCGTCCCACGAGTCTGGATTAGGGGGTTTTAAAGAAATAGTTATAAAACTGGAGGGTAGAAATGTTTACTCAACGTTAAAGTTCGAATCTGGTGGTCATCGAGTGCAGCGTATCCCAATTACTGAAACGCAAGGAAGGATACATACCTCTGCCTGTACCGTAGCGGTTTTACCTGAAGTAGAAAACATCAGTGAAATTAACGTCAAACCAGATGAAATAAGGGTAGACGTTTTCCGGGCATCTGGAGCAGGAGGACAGCATGTCAATAAAACCGAGTCCGCAGTCAGAATCACACATTTACCGACTGGAATCGTTGCTGAGTGTCAGGATGATCGTAGCCAACACAAAAACAAAGAAAAGGCCTTAAAAGTTTTGTGCGCGAGAATAAAGGATCAAGAACTAGCAAACCAACAAAAATCAATAGCTGACACACGCAAGACTTTAATTGGATCCGGAGATCGATCGGAGCGGATTAGGACTTACAACTTTCCCCAGGGGCGAGTTACGGACCACAGAATAAACCTTACGTCCTACAAGTTAGATCAGATTCTTGAGGGGATACTTGACGAATTTACAGATAATCTCATAGCCCAACATCAAGCGGATAGATTATCATCGATGACAGAGTAGTTATATGGACGATGCTACGTATCACCGTTATATCCGGCGGCTGATGGCGCACTTAACTAAGAGATCTGAATATTGGTATATCGCACACCAGCACGAAGAACTCGCCTATGAATTACATTACAAATTCTTATCGGAATCTTTAAAAAAATTGGATATGGGAGTTCCTCTTGAGTATGTAATCGGATGGACTGAATTTTATTCAAACATATTCAACGTGTCCGAACACGTTTTAATCCCTCGAGCGGAAACCGAAATTCTTGTAGAAAAGGCTCTGAGCATAATAGCAAAATCTAAAAGGAAAAATTTCAAGATTCTAGAACTTGGAGTTGGTTCCGGTGCAGTGATTATAAGTATATTATCGTTCTCACCATGGCCAGTTTTAGCAGTTGCGACAGATATTAGTCGGAGAGCACTATTAGAAGCTAAAAATAATTCAGTTAAATTGGGAGTCAACGTTGTCTATAAGCTTGGGAATTGGTGGGATGCCCTGCAACCAACTGACGGACCTTTTGACTTAATTATTTCAAATCCTCCATATGTTGGTATGGATGATGAAAAGATGTTGTCAGGTTACGAACCTGCTATCTCCTTGTTTGGTTCAGAACCGACCGACTCCGGGCTTATCGATACGGGAAAAATTATTAACAATGCCAGTGATTGGCTTGTTGATGGTGGTAAACTTCTTATTGAGCATAGTTCCACTCGAAGAAAGTTGGTCGAAAACTTTGCTATGTTGAATGGTTTGATTTTATTGGAACAAATTGACGATTATGCAGGTCTACCGAGGGTACTTTTATTTGAAAAACCTTTGTGAGAGGGAGGCGAAATTGAAATGGAAGCGAGCACGTTTATAAAAGACGCAATTACCAACAATAAGGTGGTTCTCTTCATGAAAGGGACTGCCCAGTTTCCTCAGTGTGGCTTCTCGGGACAGGTAATTCAGATCTTAAGGAAAATCGGTTTGAAGGATATCGCTACCGTAAATGTTCTCGAGGATGACCAGGTACGACAAGGAATAAAGGATTTTTCGCAGTGGCCAACAATTCCACAACTTTATGTTAATGAGAAGTTCATCGGTGGAGCTGACATTATTACCGAAATGTACGAAAGCGGGGAATTATCCGAACTATTAAAAAAAGAGTCCCTTCTCTCTGCTGATTAGTAACTAGCATTCCTCATTATTAGTATCAAAATAGCGCTAAAAAGTGGTGCCGGTTATCGGATTTGAACTGATGACCTACCGCTTCACAATTCTCATTCATTTTCATGACCGACATCTATTGTCGCGAGAACCTGGACTTTCTCTTCGTCGTATTGATCAAAAATCAACTTAGACGCTCCCCGTCAAGTCTCTACACGTTCACCCATATGGGCGCTTCGCTCGGGATTGCCATTTTAAAGGTTTCCCCGAATTTGAGGAGTAATCATCTCAATGTTTCCAATGAGAGTTGCAATTTTACTCACAAGGCGGTTGCTCTACCACTGAGCTAAACCGGCACGGCTTCAAATATAACACGAGCTACGTTTCATTATCCATATTTTTATAGTTTTTTATAAATAAATCGGTTTGTTTTAAAATCAATCATTTAACAGCTTAAAAAATTCTACTGAATGTCTCCCTACGTTTCCTTATTTAATTCTCTTAAGAAAAGTTGATGTTTTCCCTTTTTTACGGACACCTGCTTTTCTTTTTTTTATTGCCTGCTCATCAATTTTACCTTGTCCGACGATCGCAAAACGATCCGCACTGCTGGATTTCGAATGACTACTTCTAGAAGCTTTCGACGCGCTCTCGTCTATCTCCCCTGAGTTCAAGCTGTCTTTAAAAACAACTCCCTGTCCATTTTCTTTCGCAAAAATCGCTAATACATTTCTTATTGGTAACCAAATCTCCATAGCACTACCGGCGAATCTTCCAGTGAACGATATATCGTGATTTGTTAGGTCAAGCTTGTGTGTTGCGGTTGGCGCTATGTTTAAAATGATCAGTCCACCCTCCACATAGTCTCGAGGAACGCGAGTGTTGGGACAAACCAAAACCCTTACGTACGGAGTGAATCCAGAATCTGTACACCATTTATAAATGGCCCTTACGATATAGGGTTTCAATATATTTTCAGGTTCGGTAGAAACAGTTACCATTCAAACCCCTATCGGCTAAAAATACTATTAAGCAGTAAAACTGCCAACTTTTGGCAAAAACTAAAAGCCTATCTAATATCTTTCCAATAAGCCGCGTTTAATCGCCATGCTATAAAGGCGAAAATTCCAAGAAAGATGAGAACCCA
>MDTG01224052.1_pt1 | contig 22211 bp, 27 predicted proteins | sample 811421 | NCBI WGS metagenome assembly MDTG01 (sample SAMN05326645, study PRJNA326480) | marine metagenome | isolation source: seawater | place: Pacific Ocean: South East | collected 2011
CCAAACAATCGGGTTAACCTCTATAACTCTTCTATCTGATAAAAATTCTTTTAAGTATTTTCTAATATCAAACCAGCTTGTCGAATCTGGAGTCCCAAGATTTACAAGGAGGACTCCGGTCTTGCCATGATTTACTATTGGATGTTTTTGTTCCATATAAAAAATACCTTATTAATTATCTTTAACAAACTTTATTAAATATTCTACCATATTAGGATCTGTTTCGGGAAGAACACCATGTCCTAAATTGAATATGTATGGGTGATCTTTAAAAATATTTATGTATTTTTTTGTTTCTTTTTTCAGAGTGTCTTTATCACTAAGTAAAACTTTAGGATTTAAGCCTCCTTGCACTGGTATTGTTATATCATTTATAACCTTTTCAGGTTTAATGTTATAATCAATATTGATTGCAGAGGGTTTTACTTTATCAGTAAATTTTTTATAATTTTTTATATCTCTTGGGAAACATATTACAGGAATATTTAATGATTTGGTAAATTCAACAATTTCGCTAGTAGGCTCATAAACATATTTATTTAAATTTTTTTCATCTAGTAATCCAGCCCAACTATCAAAAATTTGAATAATAGTTGCTCCATTTTTAATCTGATTAGAAATATGAATTTTTAAATATTCTTTAAGTAACTCGATTGTATTATCAATTAATTTTTGATCTTTAAAAAAATCTTGTCTGAGCTTTTTTTTAGGAGAAAATTTATTAATAATATAAACAAGTAATGTCCATGGTCCACCTACAAATCCAATTAGATCTTTGTTTTTTAATAAAGAATTCTGCGAAGTGATATTTATAGAATTATAAACAGAGCTTAATCTTTTTTCAAAATTACTCAGATCTATTTCTGATATCAGCCGCTCATTAAATTCTCCTAATTCAGGGCCTAATCCTTTTGTAAAATTAACATTCTGACCTAATCCATATGGAACCATTAAAATATCTGAAAAAATAATAGCTGCATCAAGATTAAACCTTTTTATTGGTTGAAGTGTTATTTCGGGAACTAAATTTTCATTTAAGCACAGTTCAACAAAATTTTGATTTTTTTCTCTAATCTTTCTAAATTCTGGTAAATATCTTCCAGCTTGTCTCATAAGCCATACTGGCTTTATAGATATATTCTTTTTAACAATACATTCTTGTATAGGACTCATAATAATTAATTATATTAGTTTAGTATTAGTTTATTGCTTTGTTAATAATGTTAATTATTTTTTATTAACCTTTTTTTCAATAACTATCCACAGTCATTATTTTAAAAAACACAAGTAGATTATATGTAAATTGAACATTTAATTTTTATACCAAAATATAAAAAAGTCTTATAAACATGTTTAAATTTGTTAATTAAAATGATTTTATTCAATTTTTAACAATAATATTCAAATTTTAATCAAATAAGTTTATTATTAAATTTTTATAAACATATTTATACATGAGTAATCCATACCAAATATATCTAATATCTGACTCAACAGGTGAGACACTTGATAGAATTTTTATTGCTTTAAAAGCTCAATTTAAAAATTTTTCTTATGAAACAAACCATTTTTCTTTTACAAGAACAGAAAATCAAGTTTTAAAAATATTGGAAAATTGTAAACGTGAAAAAAATATAATTATTCTTTATACTATTGTAGATAATAATCTTTCAAAGTTTTTAGGAGAAGAAGCGAAAAAACAAAATATACCGTGCTTTGGTGTTTTGGGAGATTTAATTATAAGTTTTTCTAAATTACTTAATCAAGAAGCATCTTACAAACCAAGTGGTCAGCATGCATTGAACGATGAGTACTATAAAAGAATAGAGGCCATACAGTTTACCATGAATCATGACGATGGTAATTTATCAGGAGATATTAAAAAATCAGATATAATTTTATTAGGTGTTAGCAGAACAAGCAAAACACCTACATCTATTTATTTAGCTAATAAAGGTTTTAAAGTTTCCAACATACCGCTTGTAAATGAAAAATCTATACCTGATGATCTTAAGGATGGTAAAAATAAAATTTGCATTATTGGCCTAACAGCAGAGCCTAACAGACTAGTTGAAATAAGAAAAAATAGAATGAGTAATTTGAAAGAAAACTCCAATACAAACTATATAAATTTTGATAGAATAGCAAAAGAAGTTGAGCAAGCGAAAAAAACTTTTCAAAAATATAGGTGGCCAGTAATTGATGTAAGTAGAAAATCAGTCGAAGAGACTGCCGCCTCAGTTATAAAAATCTACGAAATAAGTAAGAAAAATGTATGAAATAATTTTGGCATCTAAAAGTAAAGTAAGATTAGAGATCTTAAATAAACATAATATTATATGTCAATCACAACCATCGAATGTTGATGAGGAGGAAATAAAAGTTTCTATGATAAAAGTAGGTGCTTCTCCAGAAGGCATATCCAAAAATCTTGCGGAAATTAAAGCAAACAAAATAAGTCAAAAGTATCCTGAAAAAATAGTGATAGGCGCAGATAGTGTTATTGATTTAGAAAACAAAATAATTTCAAAACCAGATAACAGAAAACAGGCACTAAATATTCTTCAGAAGTTAAATGGGAAAAGTCACTATCTCATAAGCTCAGTATGTATTTCTAAAAATGGTTCTATGATATGGAACTACACTGATAAAGCCAAGCTAACGATGAAAAAAATGTCTGATGACGAATTAAAAAAATATTTATCTAAAATTGAGGATGAAAAGCTTTATGCATATAATGTTTATCAGATAGAAGGAGAGGGGAAAAAGTTATTTTCAAACATAGAAGGAGACGTTAATACTATCATGGGCCTACCAATAAAAGAAATAAAAGAGTATTTAAAAAATTTGAAATGAAGAGATATTTAGTTGTCGGAAATCCAATCGAACATTCTTTGTCACCAGATATACATAATTACTGGTTTAAAAAAAATAATATAGAAGCAAAATATGAAAAAAAACTCATTAAAAAAGAAAATATTCCATTAATTGTAAAAATGCTCAAGAATGAGGAAATTAATGGTATAAATATTACGGTACCATTTAAAAGTGATTTTATAAGTTATATGGACGAGTTAAGCGATGAGGCTAAAGCAACAAATTCGATAAACACTATTTACAACTTGGGAAACAAACTTGTTGGACATAATACCGACATAGGTGGATTTGAGTTGGCAATAAGACATTGTAAGTATGATGTAAACAAAAAAAAAATATTAATTATTGGAGCTGGAGGCGTTGTTCCATCGATTATTACTGCACTAAGAAGAATGAAATCTGAAAAGATTTACTTACAAAATAGAACTCAGAGTAAAGCGGAAAAATTAAAAGAAAATTATCCAGATATAAACCTGATTGATTGGGGATCAAAAGTAGATGTAGATATGATAATAAATGCTACTAGTATAGGTCTTAAAAAAGATGAAAGTTTAGGTATAGATTTAAGCAACTTTGGTAAAAATAAATTTTTTTATGATGTAATTTATAATCCAATGCAAACAAATTTTTTAAAAGATGCAAAAAAACTGGGTAATAATACCGAAAATGGAAAAATGATGTTTATATATCAAGCTCATCAAGCATTTTCAGTATGGCATAAAATTTTTCCAACAATTGATAATGATTTGATTAAATTGGTTGAAAAATGATTAGAATTGCTGTCGTTGGAAAAATTGGTTCAGGTAAAAGTTACATGGCATCACTTTTTAAGTACCCTATTTTTAGTGCCGATAAAGAAGTAGCAAATATCTATAGGAAAAACAAAAATTTTTATACTGAACTTAAGAAAAAAATTCCAAAATTTGTAACAACATATCCAATTAATAAAAAGGAGATAATAAAAGCAATACTCCAAGATAAAAATAATTTAAAAAAAATTACAAATATAATTCATCCAATTATAAGAAAAAAATTATCCCGATTTATAAATAAAAATAAAAATAAAAAGGCACTCTTGATTGATGTACCATTATATTTAGAAAACAAATTAAATAAAAAAAACGATATAATAATTTATATTGACGCAAAAGATCGAGATATTAATAGAAGGCTTAAAAAAAGACCTAATTTTAATCAAAAATTAATTAATAGATTTAAGAAAATACAACTTAAAAGCACTTTAAAGAGGAAAAAATCAGACTATATTTTAAAAAATAATTTTAATTCTAATAATTTAAAAAAAGAAATTAAAAAATTAAAAAAAAAAATTTTTAAATGATAATTAGAGAAGTTGTCTTAGATACAGAAACTACTGGATTAGAAGTTAGAGATGGGCATAGAGTGGTGGAGATTGGTTGTCTAGAATTAGAAAATCACACGCCTACTAAAAAAAAATTTCATTGTTATTTAAATCCAGAAAGAAAAGTATCACCAGAGGCTTTTAAGGTTCATGGTTATTCAGATGCTTTTCTTTCAAAAATGAAGAAATTCTCAGAAATAGCGGATGAATTTTTAGATTTTATAGACAATAAAAAGTTAATTATACATAATGCAAAATTTGATATTTCTCATTTAAATAATGAATTATCACTAGTCAATAAAAAGAAGATTAATTTTGATCAAGTAATAGATACCCTTCATATTGCAAGAGACAAATTTCCAGGATCACAAATTAGCTTAGATGCACTTTGTAAAAAATATAAAATTGATAATTCAAGAAGAACAAAACATTCTGCAATAATTGATTGTGAGTTATTAACAAAGATTTATGTTAATTTGATTGATCAAAAAGAACCTTCATTAAATTTTGATAATGAAACTGATAAAAAAAATATTAAAAAAGACGGGAGTATTATTGCTTATTGTAAAAAAGTTATAAAACCAACTGATAAAGATTTAAGTTTACATAAATCTTTTTTAAAATCAAATTTAAAAAAAAATTACTTCAATTAAATTTTTCGTTAAAAAGTTTATTGAAATCAACTTTTTTTTCGAATTTAACCTCTGCATAACCGGAGTCTCTTAGTAAATTTAATAAAATTTTTTCAAGTTTTGGATAAATTTCATTTTGAACATCACATAGAATAATTTTTTGTAAATCTTTTTTTTCTTTTATATTATCATCAATTTTAACTATAGATGCATAAACAACCTCAAAATAGGATTTTTTGTCTGGTTTAGATTTATTTTGAAATTTTAGAGATGTATTAACTTCTATAAGTTTGTTTTTAAGAGGTTTTGAGCTTATATCAATATCAAGTTCATATTTATTAATATTACTTTTGGTAAATAAAAAACTTTCTACATCAGGAGTTTCACTAGACATATCTTTTATGTATGTGGATAATATTTTATATTGTTCAGTCATTTTTTATCATCTATATCTTCAGCATCTCCCTCTATAAGATCATCCTTAGCATACTTTTTTGAAGGATGTTTATTTTTATATTTTCTGAATAAAATTTTTCTTGTTGGAGGGAAAATAATTAAAAAACCAATTAGATCTGTTGCAAAGCCAGGTAAAATTAATAATATTGCTGCAAAAGCAAGAGCTGCTCCTGACAACATTTCATATACAGGTATCTCGTTTTTAACAATTTGCATAACACCTGATCTAAGTGTATTGAGCCCCTCATACCTTGCATATATAACCCCAATAAAAGCTGTAATAAAAATTAAGGATATAGTGTTGAAAGCTCCGATTTTACCCCCAATCTCAATAAATAGGTATATCTCAACTATTGGAATTAAAATAATTGATAAAATTATAGCGTTCATTTGTCTTTAGTCTAATTTGCTAGTTGAAATTAAGCAACATAGTAAATAATATTTGTTTATGAATTATAGTTTTGAATATATTGATATTATACTTTTAGCAATGATAGCTGGCTTTATCATTCTAAGATTACGAGGAATTTTAGGTAAAAAGTCAGGTTACGAGGAAGAAATGTCCTCGAGTTTCCCGCACGATTTTTCAAAAGAACCTTTAAAAAAAAATATTAACAAAATGGAATTTGATGATGATGCAAAAAATGACTTTTTAAAAGGTGCAGAAATCGCTTATGAGAATATAGTTGTAAGTTTCTCAACCGGCAATTTAAGTGGTGTTAAACAAATTTTGAGCAAAAAAGTTTATGATCAATTTGAAACAGCTATTAAAGATAGAAAATTTAATGGTCAGATTTCAGAAACTACATTTATAGGAATAAATTCAGCAGAAATTAAAAATCACCAAAGTAATAAAGGTTTTTTAGAAGTAACAGTAGATTTTGCTAGTGAAATTATTTCATGCATAAAAGATAAAGAGAATAAAATTATTTCTGGAGATCCTAAAAAAGTTAAAAAAGTTTACGATACATGGACATTTTCTAAAGAAATTTCTTCAAATAATCCAAATTGGCTGCTTGTTGGAACTGAGAGTTGATTGAGCACGATAAGCGATAAAGATAAGAAGGATTGGGATAATTTTATTAACAGCAAAAATAAGTTAGAAGATAAAGATAAAACTTCAAATAATATTTCTAAGACTAAACCCTTAACTACAATTGATTTACATGGTTATACACTAGAACAGGCAAACCAAAAAGTATCCGACCTAATTAAAATAAGTTTCGAAAAAGGTTTAAGAAATTTAAATATTATTACTGGCAAAGGAAATAGATCTAATAACAAGAATAATCCTTATCAATCAAAAGATTTATCAATATTGAAATATTCGGTACCAAATTTTATTATGAATAACCCAGAGTTAATGAGCAAGATTATTTCTATGGATAAAGACTCAGTAAATGACCCCACATGTGGAAATTTTAATATTCTTTTAAAAAAAAAATAGTTATAAGATAAATTTAGAAAGGTCAGTGTCTTTAACAAGCTCACCGATGTTATCTTTGATATATTGGGAGTCTACAACAATTTTTTCACCTGATCGATCTGTTGCTGTAAAACTGATTTCATCTAATACTCTTTCAATAATAGTATGTAGCCTTCTAGCTCCGATATTCTCAACTGTAGAATTAACTTCAGTTGCTATATTTGCAATTGCATCAATACCATCTTCTGAAAACTCTAAATCAACATTTTCAGTTTTAAGTAAAGCTTTGTATTGTTTTATTAAACTATTGTCTGGTTCCTTTAAAATTTTTTTAAAATCATTACTTGTTAAAGCCTCAAGTTCAACTCTAATCGGAAGCCTTCCTTGCAGTTCGGGAAGTAAATCAGAGGGCTTAGCTAGCTGAAATGCTCCAGACGCAATGAATAAAATATGATCGGTTTTAATTGGACCATACTTTGTACTTACAGTTGTTCCTTCAATTAATGGCAATAAATCTCTTTGAACACCTTCTCTTGAAACATCTCCACCAACACGATCAGTTCTAGCTGAAATTTTATCTATCTCATCCAAAAATACGATCCCATTGTTTTCTGTAGAGTTCTTTGCAGATTTGATAATTTTATCTTGTTCAATAAGTTTATCAGATTCTTCATTAATTAAAATTTCATGGGACTCTTTTACCGTCATTTTCTTTTTCTTCTGCTGCTTACCCATTCCTTTACCAAGCATTTCACCAATATTAATCATACCAACATTTGCTCCAGGCATACCAGGTATCTCAAATGAAGGCATTGATGAGTTACTTTCATTTACAGCAATTTCAATTTCATTATCGTCTAAATCACCATTTCTCAATCTTTTCCTAAAACTTTCTCTTGTAGCTACACTCGCTTTACTTCCTACTATGGCGTCTAAAACCTTTTCTTCAGCTTGTTTCTGAGCTTGTGTGTAAACTTCTTTTCTTTTTTTAACTTTTTCCATTGCTATTGCAATTTCTAAAAGATCTCTAACAATCTGTTCTACGTCTCTTCCTACGTATCCCACTTCAGTAAATCTTGTCGCTTCAACTTTTACGAATGGCGCTTCAGCAAGCTTTGATAATCTTCTTGAAATCTCCGTTTTACCAACTCCCGTTGGTCCAATCATTAGTATATTTTTTGGTAAAACCTCATCTTTCATCTCACCTTTTAAAGCTTGTCTTCTCCATCTATTTCTTAATGCAATGGCAACAGCACGTTTAGCTTTATTTTGGCCAATAACAAATCTATCTAATTCTGAGACAATTTCCCTTGGAGAAAGAGAACTAATAAAAGTTTCATTATCTTTCTTTTCACCTTTTGGTACGAGTGGTGTAACATTAGATTTTTCCATTATATTTTTTCCACTGTAATATTACTGTTTGTAAAAACACAAATTTCTGATGCAACTTTGATTGCTTTTTTTGCAATTTCTTCTGCTGACAGATTTGTATCCATTAAAACTTTTGCTGAGGCCAAAGCGTAATTTCCTCCTGATCCAATTCCTATAACATCACCCTCGGGTTCTAAGACATCACCTGTACCAGAAATTATAAAACTCTTTTCTTTATCACCAATAGCCATTAATGCTTCAAGTCTTCTAAGATATTTATCTGTACGCCAATCTTTTGCTAATTCAACAGCAGCTCTAGTTAAATTTCCAGCATGTTTTTCTAGTTTTGACTCAAGTCTTTCAAATAAAGTTAAAGCGTCAGCAGTTGATCCAGCAAATCCAGCGATCACATTTCTTTTCTCAATTTTTCTAACTTTGTTTGCAGTGCTTTTAATTACCGTATTTCCCATACTAACCTGTCCATCACTAGCAACTACAACATCTTTATTCTTTCTAACTAATACTATTGTTGTCATGATTGTTAGATGGATATTAATTTCCATAATTCAAGTTCTTGATTACTTTTATTGATATAAGCAAATAATGAATATATATGTATTTAAATAATGAAGAGAAAAGCTGATATTTTAAGAAAAACGAAAGAAACATCAATTAAGGTTGAACTAAATATTGATGGAAAAGGTCAATACAAAATTGACACAGGAATCGGATTTCTTGATCACATGCTAGAGCAATTATCTAAACACTCCTCAATTGATCTTAAAGTTAAAGCAAAAGGAGACACTCATATCGATTTACATCATACAACTGAGGATACCGGAATAGCTATTGGTGAATGTTTAAAAAAGGCATCAAAAAATTTTATTGGTATTAAAAGATATGCACATGCACTTTTACCTATGGACGAAACGCTCACGAGAGTAGCACTAGATGTATCAAACAGGCCATATCTAATTTGGAATGTGAAACTTAAAGTTGAAAAGTTAGGAGAAATGGATACAGAGTTATTTAAAGAATGGTTCCAAGCCTTTGCACAATCTGCTGGGATTACTCTTCATGTAGAAAATATTTATGGTGATAATAGTCACCACATAATCGAATCTTGTTATAAAGGACTTGCTAGATCACTAAGAACAGCATTGGAGTTAGACCCTAAAAACAAAAATACTGTGCCTTCTACAAAAGGTTCTTTATAAAAAAAGAATAAATGAAAATCACGATTGTTGATTATAATTCAGGCAATATTAGCTCCGTAGTAAATTCTTTCAAGGAAGTTGCGCAAAATAAAGCAACTATAGAGGTAACCTCAGATTTAAAAAAAATAAAATCTTCTGATAAAATTGTATTGCCAGGACAAGGATCATTTAAAAGTTGCGTTGATGCTTTAAAAAAAATCGGCGGTTTGAATGATGCTTTGAACGAATTTGTAATACAAAATAAAAAACCACTTCTTGGGATATGTGTAGGGCTTCAAATGTTTGCAGATGTTGGTTATGAAGAAACTGAGACATATGGATTAGGTTGGATTTCAGGTAAAGTATCAAAAATAGACAATAAGAATGGTAAATTTAAACTTCCTCACATAGGCTGGAATCAAATTAGCATCTTAAAAGATAGTAGGATTTTTAAAGATGTACAAAATAATTCACATATGTACTTTGTTCATAGTTATGAATTTGTACCAACTGATAGAAGGGTTATTTCAGCAACGACTGATTATTCAACTAAAGTAGTTTGTTCAGTTGAGAAAGAAAATTTATTTGGAACACAATTCCATCCAGAAAAAAGTGATAAGACTGGACTAAAATTAATTGAAAATTTTATAAATTTGTAATTATGAAAATATTTCCTGCCATTGATATAAAAGATAGGAAGTGTGTTAGACTTGTTAAAGGAGACTTTGAAAAAAAAACAGAATATGAAGTGTCTCCAGTTGAACAGGCAAAAAAACTTATAGATTATGGTTTTAAAAATTTACACATTGTTGATTTAGATGGAGCTTTAACAGGCAAAACAGTAAATATTGATATTATTCAAGAGATAATAACTAAATTTGATTTTAATGTAGAGGTAGGCGGAGGAATAAGAGACTTCGAAAGTATTCAAAAATATGATGATATAGGTATAGAAAAGGTAATCTTAGGGAGTGCAGCAATAAAAGATAAAAATTTTTTAAAAAAAGCTTGTAAAAGGTTCCCAAAAAAAATTGCGTTAAGTTTGGACGCAAAAAATGGAAAACTCTCTACATCAGGATGGAAGGAGACCTCAGATATGTTAACTTTAGATTTTTTAAAAGAGGTAAACGACTATGGCGTGAGCAGATTAATTTTTACTGATGTAGATAGAGATGGAACAAAACAAAGTCCTAATTTTGAGGAAACATCTAAAGTTGCAGAAATTTCAAATTGCCCTGTGCTTATTTCTGGTGGAGTATCATCAATAGAAGATATTAAAAAAGCTAAAACTTTAAAAAATATAGAAGGTATTATTGTTGGTAAAGCAATATACGATGGTGATATAAAATTAGAGGAGCTAGTAATAGAAGATGTTAAAAAATAGAATTATACCTTGCTTGGATGTTAAAAATGGCCGTGTGGTAAAAGGTATTAACTTTGTTAACTTAAAGGATACAGGAGATCCAGTAGAGCAAGCAAAAATTTATAGTGATGGTGGTGCAGACGAAATATGTTTTTTAGACATAACGGCCTCAAATGAAAATAGAAATACTATCTATGATGTTATAGAAAAAACCTCAAAAAAATGTTTTGTTCCGTTAACGGTTGGTGGAGGTGTTAGAAGTGTTGAAGACATTAGAAAATTACTTAATTGTGGAGCAGATAAAGTTTCAATTAACACTGCAGCTGTCAATGATAAGCAGGTTATTATTAATAGTTCAAAAAAATTTGGTTCCCAATGTATTGTTGTTGCAATAGATGCAAAAAAAAATGGAGATATGTGGGAGATTTATACACACGGGGGGAGAAATAAAACTGGAATAGATGCAATTGGATTTTCTAAGGAAATGGAAAAATGTGGTGCAGGAGAATTGCTAGTTACTTCTATGGATAGAGATGGAACCCAGGTAGGTTATGATATTGATTTAATGTCTAAAATTTCTTCAGCCATAAATATTCCTGTCATTGCCTCTGGTGGGGTTGGTTCTTTAGATCATTTAGTAGATGGTATAAAATTAGGTAATGCAAGTGCGGTTCTAGCAGCATCTATTTTTCATTACGGCAAATACTCCATTAAAGAGGCAAAAGATTATTTAAATTTAAAAGGTATACCTGTTAGAATTTAAAAATTGTGAAAAAAGATTATAGAAAAGATATTGATGGATTAAGAGCTTTAGCAGTTTTAGGAGTTATATTTTATCATGCTGAATTAGTTGTTGGAGAAAACATTATTTTATCAGGTGGTTTTCTTGGTGTTGATATATTTTTTGTTATCTCTGGTTATCTAATAACAAAAATTATTTATAAAGATATTATTTTTGATAAATCTTTTTCTCTCCTCAACTTTTATGAAAGACGAATTAGAAGAATTCTACCAGCTTTGATAATTGTTATATTTGCAAGTTCAATCTTGGCTTATTTTTTTTTGTTACCAATAGAGTTTCAAGCTTACTTAAAATCAATTATATCATCGGTTTTTTTCTACTCTAATTTCTATTTTCACTATTCAGGTCAAGCATATGGTGAAAGTATTTTGTCTGCAAAACCGTTATTACATACTTGGTCTTTGGCAGTGGAGGAACAATTTTATATTTTATACCCAATTCTATTAATTGGATGTATTAAATTTTTAAGAAAACAAGTAAATTTAATACTGATTATATTAACTTTATCATCAATATTATTTGCAACTTTTATAAGTGACGATCACCAATCGTTTAACTTTTATATGCTTACTTCAAGAGCTTGGGAATTACTTTGTGGGGGACTGATAGCAATAAAACATTTAAGTAATAGAACTAATAAGACAGATAATAGTTTTTTTGCTGCTTTAGGATTTATTGCTATTTTATTTTCGTTTTTTTACTTCGATAATGTCAACAATCATCCTTCTTATTATACTTTATTACCGGTTTTAGGTTGTTGCCTAATAATTAATAATTCTAAAAATAATAATATAGTTGGCAATATATTAGGTCATAAATTTCTTACAAATTTAGGACTAATTTCTTATTCACTTTATCTCTGGCATCATCCAATTTTATCTTTTGGAAAAATATCAGGAATTACAAACGAAAACTTATTAATGAAGTTTATTTTAATTTTAACTTCAATTATATTATCTATACTAACTTATGTTTGTATTGAAAAAATATTTAGGAATAATAGAAAAATAAAATTTAAAAATTTAATTTCAGCAATCACAGTCTCAATTTTTTTACTAATATCAATAACTCAAGTAAGTCAAGATAGCCAAAGTGAAAGGTACCCTAAAATTGTAAGAAATTTATATGATAAAACTTGGTTTAAAACTAAACAGTTTCTAATACCATGTTTTCAGAGAGATAAGTATTTTTGTTCATTTAATAAAGGGGATAATAAACAAAAAACTTTTTTAGTTGGTGATTCTGTTCTTGCATCACTTCAAGAGGAATTAAAATCTAATTTAGTAAAAAAAAATATAAATTTTGTACCAATGACAAATGCAGGCTGCGACTTTATAGATATTAAGCTTGAAAAAAATAAAACAACAAATTGTACTTCTAATATTTTTTATTTGAGAAATAAAAAAATTAGAGAGAATAAAGAATCTTTAATTATAATTCATTTAAATTATATTAATAATAATCAATATTCCAATTCAGTAGTAAAAAATGATTTTATTGAAAATATAAATTTATTACTTAATGAGAATAATAAAATTATTTTTATATATCCCATACCACAATGGCAAACTAATATTTCAAGTTATTATGAAAAGAAATTTAAAGCAGATAAAAATATAATTAAAGACAAGAATATGACAAAAGAAGATTTCATAACAATCAAATATAAAGATTTTAAAAATGACAGTTTGTTAGTATTTAAAATACTTGACAGAATTCAACATAAAAATATTTATAGGTTTTACCCTCACAAATATTTTTGTAACACTTTAATTCAAGGAAAGTGTGTTGCCAATTCTTTGGAAGATATCTACTTTATTGATAACTCACATTTGTCTAAAACTGGATCAGAAATTATCAATATGGATTTAATTAAATTAATAGATAGTATTGTAAAAAAATAAAATGTTAAAAACCTTAGAAAATCTAATTACTTTAATACGTGAAAGAAAAAATTCTAATGTAAAAAATTCTTATACCTCTAAATTATTAAACGATAAAAAATTAAGTTTAGAAAAAGTAAAAGAGGAGATAAAAGAATTGATAGATGCTGTAGAGAATAATTCAAATAAAGTTCATGAGGCAGCTGACGTAATTTATCATCTTCTAGTCTACTTAGAGGCAAATGGCGTTCGATTTGAGGATATTCTGCAGGAATTAGAAAAAAGAAAAAAAAAAGAGTCTTAAAAAGATCATTTTAGTGCTAGTTTTCTTAAATTTATAAATTCTATGAGTCACAAATTCTATAAACCTGCAAGAGCAAGGCTTCATCGAAGTGAATTAGCTGTCCCAGGTTCATCTCCAAAAATGTTTGAGAAGGCATTAAATTCATCGGCTGATGTTGTTTTCTTAGATCTAGAAGATGCTGTTTCTCCAAATGACAAAGTAGCTGCAAGAAAAAATGTAATTAAAGCTTTAAATGAAATAAATTGGAGAGAAAAAGGTAAAACCATTTCAGTTAGAATTAATAGTTTAGATACCCATTATATGTATAGTGATCTAATTGAATTAGTTGAACAAGCTGGAGAAAATATAGATACAATTTTAGTTCCTAAAGCAGGAACTGCAAGCGACGTTTACATGGTTGATTGTTTGATTACGCAAATTGAAAATCACAAAAAAATTAAAAATAAAATTGGTATTGAGTGTTTAATTGAGACTGCTCTAGGTATGGCAAATATTAAAGAAATTGGAAAGTCTAGCGAAAGACTAGAGGCATTACATTTTGGAGTCGCGGATTATGCAGCTAGCTTAAGGGCAAGAACAGTTGTTATTGGTGGGCTAAATCCTAATTATCCAGGAGATCAGTGGCATCATGGATTATCCGAGTTAGTTGTGACTTGTAGAGCCTTTGGATTGAGAGCAATTGATGGTCCCTTTGGAGATTTCAATGACCCAGATGCTTACATTGAGTCTGCAAAAAGAGGAGCTGCCATTGGTATTGAGGGAAAATGGGCTATCCACCCATCACAAATAGAGCTTGCTAATAAAGTATTTACGCCACCAGAAGATGAAGTCAAAAAAGCAAAGAGAATTTTAGATGAGCTTAATAAAGCAGCTAAAGAAGGAAAAGGCGCAGCTCAGCTTGATGGTAGAATGATTGATGCAGCATCTGCAAGAATGGCAGAAAATATTGTAAATATTAGCAAACTAATAAATAATTAAAATGGATATACACGAGTATCAAGCAAAAAAAATATTATCAAGTTTTGGTGTTACGATACCAAGAGGTGGGATTGTATATAGTCCTGAGAATGCAGAAAATAAAGCTAGAGAAATTGGGGGATCTAAATGGGTTGCCAAAGCGCAAATTCATTCTGGAGCAAGAGGAAAAGCTGGAGGAATAATAGTTTGTAATAGTCCTCTGGAAGTTGCTCAAGCCACAGATAAATTGCTTGGAAAGAAACTAGTTACTAATCAGACTGGACCTGAAGGAAAAATTGTTAATAGAGTTTATGTTGAAGAAGCAACTGATATTGAAAAAGAATTATATTTAGGCTTAGTGTTTGATAGAAGTTCAGAGAGTATAATGATTGTTGCCTCAACAGAAGGTGGAATGAGTGTCGAAGAAATTTCTAAAGAAAAACCAGAAACAATAATTAGATCAAAAATTGAGGTAGCAGTAGGAATACAAAGTTTTCAAGCCCGAGAGCTAGCCTTCGGCTTAGGAATAGAACCAGCTTTAATATCAAGAGTATCGGATACAATTGTTGGATGCTACAAAGCGTTTAGTGAACTTGATGCAACAATGGTCGAAGTAAATCCATTAGTTATTTCAAAGCAAAAACAAATACTGGCTCTGGATTGTAAAATGAGCTTTGATAATAACGCAATGTTTAGAAGAAGCCAGGTTTCAGAACTGAGGGATAAAACACAAGAAGAGACAAAAGAAGTGTATGCTTCAGATAGAGGGTTAAATTATGTTAGTCTAGATGGTAATATTGGAAATATTATAAATGGTGCAGGGCTTGCAATGGCCTCAATGGATATGATTAAGCTTGCAGGTGGGTCACCAGCAAATTTCCTAGATGTTGGAGGTGGAGCTACTCCTGAAAAAATTGTAAAAGCTTTTAAACTTATAACTATGGATGAAAAAGTTAGAGTAATATTAGTGAATATTTTTGCAGGTATAAATAGATGTGATTGGGTTGCCGAAGGAATAGTACAAGCTTTAGAAAAAATAGAGGTAAAAGTCCCTCTCGTTATAAGACTAGCAGGAACAAACGTTGAAAAAGGTAATGAGATTTTAAAAAAAAGCAAAATTAAGTATATAGAAGCAAATACATTAGAGGATGCTGCAAACAAGGCAGTCAAAGCTTTGGGAAAGTAATTTATGGCAGTTATAATAGATAAAAACTCAAAAATATTAATTCAGGGCTTTACAGGAAAAATGGGAACTTTTCATGCAGATGAAATGATAAAGTACGGCTCTAATGTGGTTGGTGGAGTAACTCCTGGAAAAGGGGGCACCAAACATTTGGATCGTCCTGTGTTTAATACAGTAAAGGAAGCAGTGAAAGAAACTGGTGCTTCAGCTTCCATATTATTTGTTCCGCCAGCATTTGCAGCAGACTCAGCCATGGAAGCAGCTGATGCAGGAATTAAAACTTGTGTAGCTATTGTAGACGGGATTCCGTCCCATGATATGATTAAAATAAAAAGATATATGAGAAGATATTCAAAAAGTGGAAAGATGACTTTGGTAGGACCAAACTGCGCTGGCATTATTAGCCCGGGTAAATCAATGCTCGGAATAATGCCTGGTCATATTTATAAAGAGGGAAGAATTGGAATTATAAGTAGATCTGGAACTTTAGGTTATGAAGCAGCACAACAGCTCAAAAATCTGAACATTGGTGTCTCAACAAGCGTTGGAATTGGAGGTGATCCAATTAACGGTAGCTCTTTCAGAGATATTATAGAAAAATTTGAGACCGATGATGAAACAGATGCAATTTTAATGATCGGTGAAATTGGAGGGCCACAAGAAGTTGCGGCAGGTCATTTTGCAAAAGAAAATATGAAAAAACCTGTAATTGCTTATATAGCAGGTTTAACAGCCCCGAAGGGTAGAGTGATGGGTCATGCAGGCGCAATTGTTTCTGCATATGGAGAAAGTGCAATTGAAAAAGTAGAAATATTAAAAGAATGTGGAATCACAATTTCAAAAAATCCCTCTGTAATGGGAGATACTGTAAAGTCAGTTTTAGACAAAGGTTAATATGAGTTACGATAATAATAATATTTTTGCAAAAATATTAAGAGGAGAGATACCTTGTAAAAAGATTTTTGAAAATGATTATGTTTTATCTTTTTATGATATTAATCCTCAAAAAAAAATTCATGCTCTTGTCATCCCAAAAGGAAAATATATAAATTTAGATGATTTTAATAACAAAGCATCTAATGAGGAAATAGTTGGACTTATTAAAGGTATCACTACAGTGGCTAATAAATTAGGGGTGTCAATTGACAAAGGCAAAGGTTATAGAACACTTTCAAATTTAGGTGATCACGGAGGTCAAGAGGTGCCACATTTACATTTTCACATTTTCGGTGGTGAAAAAATTGGAAGAATGGTCGAGTAGTGGAAAAAATTGATCGTAACTATCTTGAGATATTATCAATTCAGGATTTAAAAGAAAAAAAAAAACCAAGTGAAAAACTTTTTATAGATTTAATAAAACCTGAAAATTTTGATTTAAATAAATTTTTTTATAAGCAAATTGGCAAAAATTACCAATGGATAGATAGATTAATTTGGAGTGATAATACTTGGCAGAAATATACTTCTAATAATAGTCTTAATACATATGTTTTAAGAGAAAACAAAAATTTAGTTGGTTATTTTGAGTTAATTAAGAATAGCGAGTTAAATGATTTTGAAATTGCATATTTTGGAATTTTAGAGGAATATTTTAATCAAGGTTATGGAGGTTATTTTTTATCAGAAGCTATTAAAATTGCATTTAAATCTAATGCAAAAAGAGTCTGGGTTCATACATGTTCCTTAGATCACCCTAATGCAATTTTAAATTATAGAGCTAGAGGAATGAAAGTCTTCAAAAATGAAATTTTAGAAAGAAAAGTTGTTTAATTAAGTTTAGGTAATTTAAATTGATTTTTTTTTATTTGAGAGTTCACTTTCAAATCATAAAGATAGGTTATTACAAGATTTTGATAAATATCTATATTTTGCCAACCAATTAAATTTAAAGATTTTCTGTCAAAAAAAATATTTATTTGAAAATCCTTTTCAGCAAATTTAAATCTGAAAAATTTATTATCGATCAAATCCATATCCGTATCTTTTATTTTTGAAATTAAAAAATTTTTATCTAATATTAAGTTTAATGCTGTTTTTTGAATAGGATAAATATAGTATTGATTGCTTCTTTGATTTTTTATTACTAGATGCTTTCCATCAGATACCAATAATTTTTTATTATTGTTATTATATAAACAATATATTTTTTTCGGATATTCAATTATACAATTACCCTCCTCTTCTTTATCATTTATGTTTTGTTTAAAAGAGAATGATAAGTTTTTCGTATTTTGAAAGTTATTTATTATACCATCAATTTCTGAAGCATTTATATTTTTTATAATTAAAAAAAAAAAATACTAAGATAAATACACTTTTTTTAATCATTACTTGAGAACATCTCTTTTTCCAACGTGATTTGCCTTACTTACAATTCCTTCTTGTTCCATCATATCTATGATTCTCGCAGCTCTATTATATCCAATTTGTAATTTTCTTTGTAAAAAAGATGTTGAAGCTTTCCTCTCAGATTTGATAATATCTACTGCAGTGCTATAAAGTTCATCTTTATTATCACTTGATAAGGTTTCTACATCTTTTTCATCAGCTAAATTTAAAATTTCATCAACATAATCAGGTTCTGCTTGAGATCTTATATAATTATTAATTTTATCTATTTCACTTTCGGATACAAAAGGTGCATGAATTCTTATAATTCTATTAGCTGATGACATATAAAGCATATCTCCTTTTCCTAGTAATTGTTCAGCTCCTTGTTCGCCCAGTATTGTTCTACTATCAATTTTAGAAGTGACTTGAAAAGATATCCTAGTAGGAAAATTAGCTTTAATTGTACCAGTAATTACATCTACACTTGGTCTCTGCGTTGCCATAATTATATGAATACCAGCTGCTCTAGCCATTTGAGAGAGTTTTTGGATATAACTTTCAATTTCTTTACCTGCAACCAGCATTAAATCTGACATTTCGTCAACAATTACGACGATATATGGCATTGAATGTGAATGTTTCGAATTATATCCATCAATATTTTTGACTCCTTTTCTAGTCATTAATTTGTATCGATTTTCCATTTCCTTAACTACCCATCCTAATACAGAAGCTGCTTTTTTTGCTTCTGTTATCACTGGACAAAGTAAGTGAGGAATTCCCTCGTATGTTGATAATTCTAACATTTTTGGATCTATAAGTATGAACTTACATTTTTCAGGAGAATGTTTATAGAGAAGGGATAATATTATTGTATTTATACAAACTGATTTACCCGATCCTGTTGTACCAGCAATTAGTAAGTGAGGCATTGATGATAAATCTCCAGTAATTGGAATTCCAGAAATACTTTTTCCTAAGGCAATTGGTAATTTAATATCTTTATTTTTAAAGTTTGTGGAAGCGATAATTTCACTTAAATAAACATTTTCTCGCGAAGCATTTGGCAACTCGATACCAATTGTATTTTGCCCCGGTATAGTTGAAATTCTTGCTGACTCAGAGCTTGTGTTTCTGGCAATATCTTCAGATAGATTTATTACTTTTGAAACTTTTACTCCTGCTGCAGGTTCAAATTCATTAAGTGTTACCACTGGACCATGATTTATTTTTTTAATCTTACCCTGAACACCAAAATCTAAAAGTATTTTTTCAAGTGAGTTTTCATCTAAATTTTGGTCATTATTTTTTTTTGATCTTTCGTTTTTTGTCGGATATTTTAAAAATTCTATTTTAGGAAACTGGTATTTATTTTTTTTAAGTTGCTCTCCGCCAGTTTCAAAAGAAAAGTTTTCCTGAACAAGTGGCGAAAAATTATTTTCTAATTTTTCTTCTGAGGTATTAATATTGATTTTGTCCTTATTAGGTTTATCTAGACCTTTAAAGGATATCACTTTTTTTAGAAAAGTAATAATTTTTCTTAAATTAAAATTGATACTAATGAAAAAAATTGAAAAAATTAAAATTAAAAGAAAATAATAAGAAATATTTTCGTTATAAAATATCAAAGATTTTATGAAATCCGTGACTAAAATACTTCCTATAAAGCCACCATTGCCATTTATAGGCAACCAGAAGGAATCCTGATGAAATACATTTAGAAAAATACAACAAAAAAAAGTATACAAAATTGTAAAAAAAAGGTTTTCTAAAATTTTTAATAATTTTTTATTAATAATTAAACTCATACCGCTAAACACCAAAGAAAAGCAAAATAAAAAAGATGTTAAACCTATAGATTGTAAAAAAAAGTCTGAAACAACACTTCCCTGATATCCCAATATATTTTTAATTTCATTGTCATTTGAGAAAACAAAATTTGGATCCTCAGCTGAATATGAGATAATTGAAATTAAAGTTAAAAAACCAAAAATAATGATAAAAAACCCTAATAATTCTATTATTCTTTTTAATAAAAAATTTGATGTATTTTTGATTATAGACTTTATTTGCATAAAAATTATAAACTTACCAATTTAACACTTTGTATCATTTAATAATTATTGTTAAAATTATTTTTTTATGAAAATAACTATAATTGGAAATAATTTAACTGCTCTAATTTTATCAAAAGCCTTAGTCAATAAAAACATTAATGTTGAACTTCTTTTTGTTCCAAAAAAAAGGAAAAAAACCATTAGAACCATTGGAATTACGAAGAAAAACGTTAATTATATAGAAAGTAATCTATTAAAAATTCCAAAAAAGCTTATTAACACTATTAACGAAATAGGCATTTATACAGAAAAGTCTAATAAATCAGAGATAATAAATTTTAATAATAAAAATGAATTGTTTAATCTTATTAAACTTGAAGATATTTTTAAATTACTAGAAAAAGATCTTAAAAGGTCAAAAAAATTTAGTTATTCAAAAATTAATAATGTGAACTTGTTAAAGAAAGAAATTGATTTTAAAAATCATGAGTTAATAATAAACTGTGATAATATAAAATTTTTAAATCAAAAGTTACCTGGTAATTTTACTAAAGACTACAAAAGTGATGCAATTACATTTATTCTAGATCACAAATCGATTAAAAATAATAAAGCATGTCAAATATTCACAAAATATGGTCCATTAGCTTTTTTGCCTTTGTCTTCAACGCAAACTTCTATAGTTTTTTCAATTTATAAAAATAAAAAGCATTTAAATGAAAGTCAAATTTATGAATTAATAAAGCTCTATAATAAAAAATACACAATTAAAAAATTTTCAAAAATAGAAAAAGTAAGCTTAAGATTTTTTTCTGCAAGAAAATATTTCTACGAAAATATTCTTATGTTTGGAGATAATCTTCATAAGATTCACCCACTAGCTGGTCAAGGTTTTAATATTACATTAAGAGATTTACAAATTTTAGTTAAGGAAATTGAAACATTAAAAGATCTTGGCTTAACTTTAAATAAAAATTTTTTAGAAAAGTTTGAAAATAATACAAGACCATTCAATTTTCTATATTTAAATGGTATCAATATTATTGAGGAATTTTTTAAAATTGATTCTAAATTTAATAATAAGTTATCAAATTTAATCCCGAAAATTTTTAATAAAAATAAATCTATAAAAAATTTTTTTATGAGAGTAGCAGACGGAGGGTTCAGATTTAATTAGTTATTGAATTGTGCTATTACCAAAATTATCAGCGGTATATGTTTTAAGTATTTTTTCGAGTTTTAATTTTCTTTCATTAACATTAGAGCTCTCTAACAATGTTTGTTTTTCCTCCAAAGAAATTGGTGACGCCATTGATAGAGTATTAATTGTGTTATATAGATCTTGATTTTTTAATTCTGACCAGTTTATTGCATAGCCTTTTTTATTAAAAATATTTTTTAAATCTTTAAGTATAATGTCTAAACTTGAAAATTCTATTTTTTCTTTTTCATCACTATAATCAACTGAAAATTTCTCATAGTTAACTCTGCAAACTCTGTAGAGTTTTTCTGAATTTATTTCATGCTCTATTTTAAATCTACTTACACCATTAATTACAATTAAATATCTACCATCATCGGTTTCATTGAAACTTGATATTTTTCCCAAACATCCAATTTCGTAAAGGTCAGGTTTTTTAATGTCACCAGTCTTTTTTGGCTGTATCATGCCAATCATTCTGTGCGACTTCATACTATCATCAATCATTTGAATATATCTAGGTTCAAATATGTTTAAAGGCACCGTAGTTTCAGGAAAAATAATAAAGTTTGATAGTGGAAAGACTGGAATTTCAGATGGTAATTTTTTTGAATTATTCATAATTTTATATATATAAATCTTTAATAGGTAAAATTTATATTAAAATAAGGTTAGTTGTCACATAAAATATAATAAAGCTTGATGAAAAATATATGTCAAATATAATATTAATATAAGCGGGCGTAGCTCAGTGGTAGAGCGTCTCGTTGCCAACGAGAAGGTCGTGGGTTCAAGTCCCATTGCCCGCTCCA
>MDTG01351700.1_pt1 | contig 22209 bp, 21 predicted proteins | sample 811421 | NCBI WGS metagenome assembly MDTG01 (sample SAMN05326645, study PRJNA326480) | marine metagenome | isolation source: seawater | place: Pacific Ocean: South East | collected 2011
ACCGAGGACGTTTGCTGCGGCCCAGGTTGCTTTGTTCCGGTTCTATCAGGAAGGCCTAATCAATCCACATGTGAGCAAGGTGGTGCCACTGGATAGATACGCGGAGGCCCTTGACCACATCCGCATGGGGCATGTCGTGGGGAAAGTGATTTTGGATGTCGGCAACGGACATTAGGACAATGGGGGTAAAATGAGTTCTGCGTTGGAGATCTTTAAACCGGATCTTATGGACGGGCGCACTGTATTTATTACCGGCGGTGGCAGTGGCATTGGGCGCGGCATTTGCGATGTGTTAGGTGGGCTGGGCGCCAGAATTTTCATTGCCAGCCGAGACCCTGAGAAATTGGGTGCCGCCGTCGAAAATCTCAGCGCGGCCGGCGTCACCGCTGATTTTATGACCGCTGATGTGCGTGACTACGAACAGGTTGAAGTTGCCGTTGCGCGCTGCGCCGAACGGTTCGGTGGTATTGATATTTTGATTAACAATGCGGCGGGCAATTTCAATTGCGCAACGGCGGACCTGTCGCCAAACGGTTGGAAGACAGTTATCGACGTTGATCTCAACGGAACCTTTTATTGTTGCAAAGCGGCCTATCCACATCTGAAGCTCTCTGTGCACGCGCGGATTATTTCCATCACTACGACGTTGGCGCGGAGCGGCTGGCCGGAAGCGGCCCATGCTGGGGCGGCCAAAGCCGGCATCCAATCGCTGTCCAATGCGTTGGCGGTGGAGTGGGCGCCCGACGGCATCCTGGTGAACAGCGTTTCACCTGGGCCCATCGCCGGGACTGTCGGGGTCGATAAGTTATACATCGAGACGGGCCGGGAAGATGTAATGACGTCGCGCGTCGCCCTGAAACGCTTTGGGCGCATCAATGACATTGCTGGAGCTGTGGCGTTTCTCTGTTCACCGGCGGGCAATTACATCACCGGTGCGGAGCTGGTGGTGGACGGTGGTCGACAGTGGACATTCCCGTCCGCATCGTGAGTGGGGGAAAAGTATGAGCGATCAAAACATCCAAATTGAGAGAGACGGCCATGTTCTGGTAATACGTTTTACGAACGATGAGATGCGCAACTCTTTGTCACCGGCCATGCGTGACGGACTGGCCAACGCAATTCATCAGGCAGCCAACGACTACACTGTCCGTGCCCTTTACATAACCGGCTCAGGCCGGTCCTTCTGCGCGGGTGGTGACTTTGAGACCTTGTCGAAGTTCAATGATTCCTACTCGACCCACAATCGATTCCGGCATATGTCAGCTTTTCTCACGCAGATGATCCGTATGCCAAAGCCCATCGTTATGGGGGTGAATGGCTATGCTGTCGGCGGTGGGGTGGGGTTGGCGCTTGCCGGCGACGTCATCTTCGCTGCTGAGAGCGCAAAGTTTATGGCTGGGTTTATGCGGCTCGGGGCCATCCCCGATTATGGGACAATGTACAGCTTGCCTCGTTTGGTTGGCATGGCGCGGGCCAAAAATTTCTTGTTCTCCAATGGCACCTGGACGGCGGCAGACGCCCTTGAGATGGGGATTGTCGCTAAGGTGCTGCCAGACGATGAATTGTATGGGGCTGCTCTTGCTCACGCCCATGCTTTGGCTGATGGTCCTATTGAGGCCATGGGTATCACCAAGATGATCATGGGCCGTAGTTTCGAGCAGAGCGCGGAGAATATGTTGGCTTTCGAATCCCTCGGACAGCCTCTGGCTTTTCGGACAGAAGCGTTTCAGGAAGGCTTTGGGGCGGTCAAATCGAAAGCCGAGGCAGATTTCCCGTCAGCTAGCGACCGCGAGTATTGGCACAAACATCTGGTGGAGGAGGATTAATGACGGGGCAGCATCCCGAACCCCTGGTCAACGCGGACTCAGAGGCATACTGGGCCGCGGCCAAAGAAGGCCGTCTGGTTCTGCAGCAATGCATTGATTGCGGCCATGTAGACTTCATGCCGCGACATATTTGTCCCACATGCTGGTCGGAGAACCGTACTTGGATCGAAGCTGTTGGCACTGGAACGGTACACAGCTTCTCAATTGTTCATCGTGCACCGCTACCTGCTTTTCGTGAGGATTGCCCTTACATCGTGGCACTTATCGATTTAACGGAAGGGCCGCGCATGATGACTAATATTATTGGTAATGGCGCCCTTGAGGTGGCCATTGGCGATAGGGTCGAAATCTGTTTTGAGGACCGCGGCGAAACCAAAGTCCCACAGTTTCGGTTGGTTGGGGCGGGAGGTGGATTATGACCAATACGGGCCTCCGCAATCGTGTTGCCATCATCGGCGTTGGTGAATCAACCATCGGAAAGGTGCCTCACATGACAGGGCTGGGCCTCAATGCTCAGGCTGCTAAGCGGGCACTCGATGAGACGGGATTGAAGCCCTCTGATATCGACGGGCTTCTTACGGCCTATTCGATGACAGAACCCTATTTTATGCTGGGTAGCGTTATGTGCGAGTACCTAGGCCTGAAGCCGACTTTCAACGCATCCATGGTCGTTGGCGGCGCATCGCCTGCAATCATGCTGAAGCATGCGGCGGAAGCTATTGTTTCAGGGCAGGCTGAAGTTATCCTGTGCTGCGCTGGCGAAAATCGGGCGACCGGACAGACCCGGGATCAGGCCGTGGCGGCGCTGGCAGCCGTTGGGCATCCTTTCTACGAGCAACCCTATGGTACCTCAATTCCAAGCTTTTATGCGATGATCACCCGCAGGCACATGTACGAGTACGGGACCACGCGGGAACAACTGGCACAGATGGCTGTGATATCACGTGACCATGCGATCCGCCATCCGAATGCGCATATGACCCAGCCCATTACCGTGGAAGAAGTGATCAACTCAAAGCCGATCGCGGAGCCCCTGAATATTCTCGATTGCTGCCTGATCTCGGATGCCGGTGGCGCCTACATCGTCACTACTGTGGAACGGGCGAAGGACCTAAAAAGCGACCCTGTCTATCTTTTAGGCATTGGTGAATATCACACTCACGAACATCTCATGTGTGCAGACAGTTTGACAGAGTTCGGTGCCCTGGAGTCTGGTCGTCGCGCCTACACAATGGCCGGGCTTGGGCCTGAGGATATAAATTTTGCTGAACTTTATGACTGTTTCACCGTGGTCCCTATCATCGAAATGGAAGAGCTGGGCCTTTGCGAACGTGGGGGCGCCGGCGCTATGGTTGAAGCTGGCGACACAAGGATCGAGGGGCGGTTGCCCGTCAATACTCATGGCGGCATGTTGTCACACGCGCATGCGGGAGCTGCTGGCGGTCTGTTTGGCATAATCGAGGCAGTCCGCCAACTTCGTGGTCAGGAAGGCGAACGCCAAGTTGCCAACCACGACGTAGCCTTGGTCCATAACGAGGGCGGTATTCTGTCGTCCCACTGCACCATGATCTTGGGTCGAGAAGAGAGGTAAAAATCATGAATGATCTTGCCACCGCGGAACGCCCAGTGCGCGGCATGTATTTTGAGGACTTCGCAGTGGGTATGACTTTGGTCACCCCCGCTCGAACGATCACCCATACGGACATCGTCAACTTTTGCTGTTTGACTGGCGACTTTAACGAAGTGCACGCGAATATCGAATACGCTAGGACCACACAATTTGGCGATGTTATTGCCCATGGTCCGATGGTTTATGGGATTTCAGGCGGGCTGCAGTACGCGAGCGGAATCAATGATGGCACATTGCTCGCGCTCCTTGGGATTGAAAATTGGAACCTGCTAAAACCTGTAATGGCAGGCGATACGATCCGCATGGCCCAAACGGTGGCTGAAACCCGGCTGACCAGCAGCGGCGACAAAGGCGTGGTAAAGATGCAGCGTCAAATCCTGAACCAACGCGACGACGTTGTGCAGGAGATGGACACCGCAATGCTATATAAATGCCGACCGACCTGATCTGACGGGGCTATTGCCCTTCAACTTGATGTGGTTCAGATAGTGCTTCTAGGCAGGAGCGGGCCGTCGCCGGCGATAGTTGCCCTATGCATGACGCGCCGAGAGCTGGGGTCGTATGTCCGTCCCCGATGAAGGACCGAACGGTTATCCCAGATTACAACGTCACCGGGACGCCATTGGTGGGAATACACATGGTCGGGCCGAATGCAGAAACCGGATATTTCGCGCACAAGGGCTCGCCCTTTTTCTTCAGGCCATCCGACAACATGAGAGCAATGGCTGCCTACGTAGTAAACCTTGCGTCCCGTTCGCGGATGGAAGCGGACCAGGGGTTGGTGCGGCGGCGAGAAGGCGGCTTTTTCTTCGTCGGAAAATATGTCACCGGAGATCAAAGAACGCGAATAAATGATGGAATGCTCACAAACAAGATCTTCCAACTCATCCTTCTCGGTTTCGCCAAAGGGGCCGTGCCAGTCATCATAACAGGCGCGGGCATCGGCGAACTCCGTTTCTCCTCCCAACGTTGGTACTTCTTGGGCGGCCAAAATGGAGTAGGTGCTCGGAACTGGTTTATATGAACTGTCCGAGTGCCATAAAAGATTACCCTTCATAAAAATTAATTGTTTGTCTTCGACAGCCATGACTTCGCCGTCGTCGCCGATGTTCGATAGCATGGTGATCCGTTTATCGATGCCGCCGTACTGGTCGCGGGCCAAGGGTGTTTCCAAGGGGCCAAACCTCTCAGCAAAGGCGATCAGCGCATCGTCTTTAATGAATTGATTGTGGAATATGGCGACACCGTGGACATCAACGGCGTTGTGGATGATTTCAAATTGATGATTGGTTAAGGACTCATTCAAATCGACGCCGGTAATCTCAGCGGCGAAATCATTCTTCAGACTATTGACGTAAAGATCTATCATTCCACCTCAACCTAGCGAAGATATATGCAATATTATAATGGGGTTCATATACTCCCGAGTAGGCGGCGAAATTTCACGGTTCAATAGGCGTATTCTTGAAAGACAGGATCAACTGAACCTTGCCAGCGGCGTTCATAAGCACGGAGTAGTTCTTCGGCGGGCGTGATGCCGGATTCTGCAATCTGAAATAAGGGACGCAGAAAATGTGTTTCATCCAATCCGACACTGTCGCACTTCGCTCGGCGCTGAAGTCCAGCGTGGGCGATGCAGAGCACATCTAGGGCAATGTCCTTGACGGTCTGATTACGGAACATCGTGCTTAGCGCCGTTTTTGGCACCTCGTCTCGGAGATTCTGCCTCTCCTCCGCTGTCCAATCCTTAACCAATTCCCAGGCATCATTAAGAGCCTGCGCATCATATAAAAGCCCTACCCAAAGGGCTGGCAAGGCACAGAGCCGTGCCCAAGGGCCACCGTCGGTTCCACGCATTTCAAGGAAGGTTTTCAGACGAACCTCCGGGAAGGCGGTGCTCATGTGGTCTTCCCAATCCTTGATGGTTGGCTTCTCGCCGGGCAGCGCTGGCAGGTTGCCCTTCAGGAAATCGCGAAAGGATTGACCCGACGCGTCGATGTATTCCCCGTCGCGATATACGAAGTACATGGGAACATCTAGGACGTAGTCGACATACCGCTCAAAACCGAACCCATCTTCAAAGACAAACGGCAGCATGCCTTGGCGGTCGGCATCGACGTCGGTCCAAACGTAGCTCCGGTAGGCGAGGTAGCCAGTAGGCTCGCCTTCCTTAAATGGGGAATTGGCGAACAGCGCAGTAGCTATTGGTTGCAGTGCAAGTGAGACACGGAATTTTTTAACCATATCCGCCTCGCTCTCAAAGTCGAGGTTCACTTGCACCGTACAGCTCGACTTCATCATTTCCAAGCCGTGGCCCCCGACTTTTGGCATGTACTCTCGCATGATCTTGTAACGGTCCTTGGGCATCCATGGCATCTCATCGTTCGGCCATTTTGGGTGAAAGCCGAGGCCAAGAAACCCTATACCCAGTTCGCTGGCTATGGCCCGACACTGTTGGAGGTGACTCGTCACCTCTCCGCAAGTTTCATGGATTGTGTCCAGAGGCACGCCAGAGAGCTCCAATTGTCCGGCTGGCTCCAATGATATGGAGCCTCCACCCTTTTTGGTCATGGCGATTGGGTTCCCGTGCTCGAGGACTGGTTCCCAGCCAAACCTGGTGAAGCCCTCCAGGACCGCGCGTATACCTACCTCGCCTCCATAGGGCAACGGTTTGAGATCTTCTAAGCGGTATGGAAATTTTTCGTGTTCGGTACCGATCCGCCAGGCGTCGACGGGCTTGCAACCGGTCTCCAGAAAATTGGCGAGTTCAGATTTGTCTTCGATGAACGGCTTGGGCATTGCCTGGTCTTCCGGCATCGTGCACCTCTTTGTTGTGGTTCCGGCAAGGACCGGCTGTTAACTCCAATCCCCGCAGGCCGCCTGCCAGCATGTTAACACTGCGACGGCGGCTGTTTCCGCGCGCAAAATCCGGGGACCGAGATCGACGATAGTAACAAACGGCAAGGCACGCAGGAAAACAAGTTCAGTTTCAGAAAAGCCCCCTTGCGGCCCAATCATAAATGTTGGCGGTGGTCCTGAGTTATCCATCTCTCGGACGACGCTGAGGACCGCATCTCCACTGCGCGTTTCGTCCGCAACGACCATGGCTTGGCCGGCTGGCCAGCCGTCCACGATCGATCGTAGATCGACTGGCTCATGGATTTCTGGGACATCGATACGGCCGCATTGCTCCGCGGCCTCGATGGCGTTGGCACGGAGCCTATCTACCCTCACCTGCACGCGATCTGTATACTCTGTCGTGATTGGACGCAGCGACCTGACGCCCAGCTCCGTTGCTTTTTCGACGATAAATTGGGTGCCTGTCCTCTTTACAGGCGCGAAGTATAGATTAGGTCCGGTGGAAACAGGTTGAGGCCGGATTTGTCGGATGAATTTCCCCAGCGCTTTCCTTCGACCCGTTTCCGTTAGTTCGACATGCCATTCTCCATCCCGGCCATTGAAGACGATTGCCTGATCACCGCTTGTCAAACGCATGACGTCAATCAAGTAGTGAGCATGCTCACGGCTAAACGATAGGTCGTGTCCGGCGAACGCGGGCTGGTCGACAAAAAGACGCGGAGTGTTCCTAGTCATCAAATTATCTTAAAGCTTGGTACTGACCGGGCAAGAGGTGGCGATTTATGGAGCGGCAGATTATATTCGCCGAATGAACGACAGGGCAATTCCGACAGCGAGTGATATCGCCACTGGAAACTGGGTTGACAAGTGGGCGCCTAAGCCTTGGCATCCGTACTTGCGATTGGCTCGTGCCGACCGACCAATTGGCACGTGGCTCTTGTTGATCCCGTGTTGGTGGAGCACGGCCATGGCTTCGGAAAGTGCCCCTAATTTGTGGTTCATGACTTTGTTTGGTGTTGGCGCTCTGGTGATGCGGGGCGCGGGTTGTGTCGTGAATGATCTGGCCGACCGTGATTTCGATCGCATGGTCGCGCGTACGGCCACTCGGACCATCGCCAGCGGGCAGGTCAGCGTGCTCCGGGCGCTTCTGTTTATCGGGTTTTTGTGTGCCGTCGGGTTGATTGTGCTCCTTCAGTTCAATGCATATACTGTTTATCTGGGCATAGCGTCGCTCGCGCTTGTCGTGGTTTACCCTTTCATGAAACGGTTCACCTATTGGCCGCAGGCTTTTCTGGGCCTTGCGTTCAATTGGGGCGCGATTTTAGGCTGGAGTGCCGTCACCGGCGAACTCGAAGCACCCGCGCTGTTGCTCTATGCGGCAGGGATTTTCTGGACCCTCGGCTATGACACGATCTACGCTCACCAGGACAAGGCCGATGATGTTTTGGTGGGCGTGAAGTCGACAGCCCTAAAGTTTGGGGACGCATCACCACAGTGGTTGATTGGGTTCTATGTGATGACCGTTGCCCTACTTGGCGTGTCTGGATATTGGGCGAACCTTGCTTGGCCCTATTTCGCAGGCCTAGGGGTTGGTATTGTCCATCTCGCTTGGCAAGTCCGTGCCGTCGACTTGAACGATGTGGGATCTTGCCAACGCTTCTTTAAATCTAATCGGGATTTTGGGCTAATCATGTTGGTCGGTATTGTTTTGGCCCGACTTTCAGTCGAAAGCTAAATCCGGATTGTCGTGAGTGACGATGGCGTGAAAGGTTGCGCGTTGACCTTTAGTTGATCCGAGCGATGCCGACGAAGGTCTGGATTGTCAATCGACCCAGCGATGAAGGTATCTAATTCCATTTCGGGGGTTAATAGATCACGAACATAGCGTTGAATGCCGACTTGATTGAGGCCTAAACGAGACCGACCCCGAGCATCAACCTCTGCGACAGGGATGGGACCGTTGGAGTCGCAGAGCGAACCGTGTGTGGATGTGTAAATGTAGACGGCTTCAAGCGGAGGACCTAACTCTACCTCCAGATCGATGGCGTTTAATTTACCAAACCTATAGTTGGCGCCAGACAATTCTGTTTTGTGCATTCGGACTAGTTGGCGGGCGTCAAGCCAGGTGATGGACAAGGCGACTTCAACGCCAGGGGAAACCTGAAGCGTGGCGGCTATCGCGCCATACGAGGCGATGTGCGGGGAATAGACGGAGTCGAAGTCACGTAGTTGCACGCGGATGACGGGGATGGAGCCCCAATCCTCGCCTGGGAATTTTCGTGCCAGTTGCTCGGGAGATTGGTTTGAGCCCAACGCTAGGACGGGCGTCCGGTCAGACAGATCCGGTGATCTGTTTCCCGGCCCAATATTCAAGGACTGACCATCGGCAAAGATGAACGATCTTGACGGAATGGGGAAGGGATAGGTCTTCGCCCGTACCAGTGGATCATTATCCATGGGAGTCAGTCTTTCCCAGCATCAGCGACTTTAACGTACTTGGAAATATCCACCTCATCAATCTGGGATGGATCCAAGAACCGATCCGCATATTCCTTATAAATACCTGATGTTAGGAACAATTCGAATAGTTCGTCATCGATGTGGGCATCTTTTTTCATGAAGGACATAATTTTTATGCAAGCACTTAAGGGTTTGGCCGACTTGTATGGACGATCCGCGGCGGTCAGCGCTTCGAAGATATCGGCGATAGCCATGATCCGGGCCGGGATTGACATCTCGTTGCGATTTAGCTTCTTCGGATAACCTGTTCCGTCCATTTTTTCATGGTGCCCGCCTGCGTACTCAGGCACGCGGGAGAGGTGTTTTGGGAATGGTAACTGTTCGAGCATGATTATCGTCTGGACGATGTGATCGTTGATCTTGAAACGCTCCTCCTCGGTCAGCGTGCCGCGGCCGATGGAAAGATTGTAGACCTCGCCCAAATTGAATTTGTGTGTGGGCACATCGAGCTTGAAACCGTATGGATTGTCGTTTGATGAGGCGGGTTCCGCTGTTTCGCGGTAAATAATATGGTCATTCCGGTCCGATAGGAGGTTCTGGGCGATTGGTAGTTTCGGTTCTGGGATCCGGTCTTTGCGTTTCCGTTCTTCGTAAGAAATGCCAATTCTGTCGCTAAGCGTTCGGGACCACTGAATTTTGGCTATCTCTTGAAGGCGTTGAATCCGTTCGGGTGCCATAAACTCGCCACCCATGTTGCATTCGGCGATGAAGCTGAAGTCATCATCCAGTTTGGCCAGACACTCATCCAACTCGGCCTTTAACGGATCTGGGTCACCGCCATCGATTATCGCCTTCAGGCAATCGATAGTGGCGTCTCGCTTGGCCACCTCGAACCGCATTCGGACCTCGTGGATGCGGTTATAGATCGTTTCTAATTTAGTCGCTTTGTCGACAACATATTCTGGCGTCGTGACTTTACCGCAATCATGTAGCCAGGCCCCGATGTGCAGTTCATACATCTGGTCCTCGGTTAGATCGAAATCAGCAAAGGGCCCATCGGTTGCCTCGCAGGCGGCACGAGCCAGCATTTTGGTCAATTCAGGTACTCGCTGGCAATGGCCCCCCGTGTATGGAGATTTGGCGTCAATGGCGGATGCGATCAACTCAATGAATGAATCGAGCAATTTTTTCTGCGAATTCAGGAGCTGTTGATTATCGAGAGCTAGGGCCGCCTGCGACGCCAGAGCTTCGATCAAAGGCTGAATTTCGGTGCTGAAGGCGATGACGTCTCCAGGTTTGGTTCCTTGAGCATTGAGAAGCTCTAACACGCCAATGATTTCATCGTGGCTGTTCTTCATGGGGACGGTGAGGAAAGACTTGGAACGATATCCCATTCCTTCGTCAAATTTTTTCGTACCTGTAAAGTCGAAGTTTTTTGCTTCATAAGCGTCGGGAATGTTCACGGAAATACCAGAAATTGCGACCCACGTGGCGACGTTTTTCCGGTTTTCCTCGCCCGTTTCCAAATCATAAATACGCAGTGGGGGGAATGTAATTTCCTTGCCGGTTGTCCCGCCCAGCGCAATATCTAATGAGTCGTTTCGCATGATCTCAAATTTTAGAGCGTCGTCTTGTGTGCGAAGAAATAGAGTGCCGCCATCGGCTTTGCATAGGTCTTTGGCTTCTAGGAGAATGCGCTCCATTAACCGATTGGTGTCACGTTCCGCAGATAAGGCAATTCCGATCTCGATGAGCCTTTGAAATGGGTTGGCAGAAGTGTCCGTCATGGCATCAACTTTGTCGCCTTATTCTTTTTGAAGCGTAATACAATCGGGATCTACGAACGTGGAGATAAAGCTAGTCAGACGGTCGGAAGCCTGAAAATATTCATGCGACATATTTTTCTGACCTACCTCATATTTTTCCGAGAGATAATCGAACCTTCACTTTTATTGTAAACCACTGATTCAAGAGTATCTTTGTTCCCGTTGGATGACAACGGGATCAATTTGGAGGCGTTTCACGCCGCTTTGATGGATCCATCCAATAACTAAAAACGAAGGTGGGACGCGATCATGCCTTACAACTCTTTACGAGATTTTATCGAGAACCGCTTGGAACCAGAGGGTGAACTGGTTCGTGTTTCGGCGCCGGTGTCACCCGTTCTAGAGATGACGGAAATCCAAACCCGGCTCATCGCTGAGAGTGGTCCGGCCGTCCTTTTCGAAAACCCAGTGCGCGGGGATGGCAGTCCCTATGACATGCCCGTCTTGGTTAATTTGTTTGGGACAGTTGAGCGTGTTGCCTGGGGGATGGATCGCAGTCCGAATGGCTTGCGAGAAATTGGTGAAACTCTTGCGTTTTTGCGCCAACCGGAGCCGCCGGGGGGTTGGAAAGAGGCCTTCGCCATGATGCCGCTATTGAAAACCGTGATGGCGATGAAGCCAAAATTGGTGTCCAGCGCACCGTGCCAAGAAGTGATTTTGCGCGACGACGAAATTGATCTGTGCCGGTTGCCAATTCAGACCTGCTGGCCGGGCGAGCCGGCGCCTCTTATTACCTGGCCTCTTGTGGTGACTCAGGGCCCGAATTCAGACGGCGCGGACCGAAGAGATGCCTTTAATCTCGGCATCTATCGCATGCAGGTGACGGGCCCTAACACGACTATCATGCGCTGGCTGAAGCATCGTGGCGGCGCGCAGCAATATGCCCGCTGGAAGGAACGCAGGCCCGACCCTCTACCCGCCGCCGCAGTCATTGGAGCCGATCCAGGAACCATTCTAGCCGCCGTGACGCCTGTCCCTGATACCCTGTCCGAGTATCAATTTGCCGGTTTGCTGCGCGGTAAGAAGGTGGATCTGGTAGATTGCGTTAGCGTGCCGTTGAAGGTGCCGGCGACCGCTGAAATCGTCATCGAAGGTCACGTGTCGTTGGAGTCATTTGAAGACGAAGGGCCTTACGGTGATCATACAGGTTTTTACAACGCTGTTGAGCCGTTTCCTGTCTTCACCGTTTCAGCTTTGACCATGCGACATCATCCTATTTATCTGTCCACCTATACCGGCCGCCCTCCCGACGAGCCATCTATTTTGGGTGAGGCCCTTAATGACGTGTTTGTACCTCTGTTCACGCAACAGTTTCCCGAAGTGGTTGATTTTTGGCTGCCGCCTGAGGCTTGCTCCTACCGCGTTGCGGTTGTGTCCATGAAGAAGGCCTACGCCGGCCATGCGAAACGGGTCATGATGGGGGTGTGGTCATACTTACGGCAGTTCATGTACACAAAGTTTGTGATTGTTGTGGATGACAGTATTGATGCGCGGAATTGGACCGATGTAATCTGGGCCATTTCGACTCACGTGGACCCAGCGCGTGACGTCACGATGATTGAGAATACTCCCATTGACTATCTTGATTTTGCGTCGCCGGTATCAGGTCTGGGTAGCAAGATGGGGATCGATGCGACAACCAAGCTACCCCCCGAAACCGATAGGGAATGGGGTCAGAAGATTGCCATGAGCGGCGATGTCATCGCCGCGGTAACGCGAAAATGGGAAAGCTATGGCTTGCCAGGGAGTGGTAAACCGATCTGGAAATAGATTGGGCCCCTTAAACCGCTCCGCTTGGTTGACGTAGCCCGCCGGTCTGCGTAGTTTCCCGCGGCGCATGAATGAATGTTGGATCTTTGCATATGAGTGAGCTCCGGGCGTTTGCAGAAAATGCTAAGGCCTGGCCCTTCCAAGAGGCGAAGGCGCTGTTAAAGCGAGTTGGCCAAAAGGTGCCGGACAAAGGATACGTTCTGTTCGAGACCGGCTACGGTCCTTCCGGCCTGCCGCACATCGGCACATTCGGTGAAGTGGCCCGGACGTCCATGGTGCGCCACGCGTTTGCGATCCTGTCCGACTTGCCGGCTCGCCTGGTTGCCTTTTCTGACGACATGGATGGATTACGGAAAGTTCCGGACAACATCCCCAACCGCGATATTATTGCTGAACACCTGGGCAAGCCTTTGACCGCCATTCCAGATCCGTTCGGAACGCACGAGAGCTTCGGCCATCACAACAACGCTCGACTACAGGCATTCCTTGATGCTTTCGGGTTCGATTATGAGTTCGTAAGTTCGACGGATTGCTATAAGGGCGGCCAATTCGATGATGCATTAATGGGGGTCCTAACGAATTACGACGCGATCATGAACGTCATACTGCCTACACTGGGGCCCGAGCGTAAGGCTACCTACAGCCCGTTTCTGCCCATCTGTCCAGAAACTGGCATCGTGCTTCAGGTCCCTGTTGTGGAACGTGATGAGGTGGCGGGTGTTATTGTGTATGCGCGTGATGATGGCAAGAAGGTGGAAACTCGAGTTACCGGTGGCCATTGCAAACTCCAATGGAAGGCCGATTGGGCCATGCGCTGGGCTGCATTAGACGTAGATTATGAGATGTCTGGTAAGGACCTGATCGATTCCGTTAAGCTTTCTGGGCAGATTTGCCGCATCCTTAGCGGCCGCCCGCCTGTGGGCTTTACCTACGAGCTCTTTTTAGACGAACAGGGCGAGAAAATTTCCAAATCGATCGGCAATGGATTGTCAGTTGAAGAGTGGCTTCGGTATGCGCCGCCGGAGAGCTTATCCCAGTTCATGTTCCAGAAGCCGAAAACGGCAAAGCGGCTCTATTTCGACGTGATCCCGAAGAATGTGGATGAGTACTTGCAGCATCTTTCTAATCTGCCGGGCCAAGAGCCTCAAAAGCAGATTGAGAATCCGGTCTGGCATATTCACCGAGGCCAACCGCCCCATGAGGATGCGCATCTTAGCTACAATATTCTTTTGAACCTAGCCAGTGTTTGTCACACCGAGGACAAGGGCGTGCTTTGGCATTTCATTTCCCGCTACCGGCCCGGCGCGACGGCGGAAACAGCACCGATCCTTGACGGATTAGTAGAGCGCGCAATTAACTACTATCAAGATTTTATCAAGCCGAATAAAAAGTACCGTGCGGCAATGCCAAATGAACAAGCCGCAATCAAGGACCTCCGTTCGGCACTGGACGGATTGGCACCAGGTACGGCGGCCGAGGATATCCAAACTGAGGTTTATAATATTGGGAAACGGCATGAATTCGAAAATCTGAAGGATTGGTTCCGCTGTCTCTACGAGGTTCTTCTTGGTCAGAAGCAGGGGCCGCGAATGGGGTCCTTCATCGCATTGTATGGCTTGGATGAGACGAAAGACCTAATAGATCGCGCGCTCGCGAAAGAAGATCTATCCGCCTAAAGTCAGCCGCAGTCTTGGGCAAACTCGAAATATAGTTCCCGCGCCCGGGTATAGATGGGGCCAGGCTGCAATTCACGATCCTCGATGTGGGTGCAAGGTAATACCTTTGCGTAGTTACCCGTTCCGAAAAGCTCATCCGAATCTAGTAATTCTTCATAATCGATTGCCCGCTCCATCACTTCGTATCCTCCTTGGCGGAGGAGTTGGATAGTGCGTTGGCGGGTGATACCATTGAGAAACGTGCCGTTGATTTCTGGGGTATGAATAACCCCATCTCTGGCCATGAAGAGATTGGTATAGGAAAATTCTGCCACACTTCCATTCGGATCCAGGACAACAGCAGTGTCGAACCCCTTTGTATTCGCTTCCCTGACGCCGCGCGCTACGTTGGGGTAAAGGCAGGAGGCCTTGGCTTCCGTTGGCGCCATTTCCCGCGCGGGCCGGCGAAACCGGGTCTGACAAGCGGAAAAGCCGTCCGAAGGCGGTAACGGCGAAACTGAAATATGGAGAAGAAACTGTGTCGAGGCCGGATCGGGAACAATGAAACCGCCGTCAGGATAGAACATTGGACAGATGTAGAGTTCAGTTCCCTCAGGAAACTTCTTCACACCCTCGCGTGCCAAGAATGCAATCTCGTCTGCTGTGACCGTTGGGGCCATACCCATAACTTCCGCGGATTGGATCAGGCGCTGACAATGAATGTCAAGGTCTGGTAAACAACCGAGCATCGAACGCGCGCCGTCAAACACATTGGACGCTAGCCAGAAGCCGTGATCCCGGGGTTTGATCACCGCGGGGCTGCCATCGTGCCATTGGCCGTCGGCGAATGTGACGGCGTCTCCAGGTTCAGTTTTCGCCATCTTGTAAGCCTCCCATTGTGGATCAAGACAACAGGAAACGGCCTTCAAAGCAAGGCTGTGAGCAGGAGAAAACGTATAAGGAAGGGGATGTTGTTGGCTGGCCATATGACCCGCGCAAGCCACTCCAAATCATCAATCTGCGATCTTCGTGAGGTTATCGCAGTCGACAAGAGAGCGGCACACTTGGCCGAAACACAGGTTCCTGCGGCAGCGATTGCCTTATTCGGCCGCCATCCGTTGTCCGCGGACGATGTCCATGATCTCCGCGGCTGCAGACGGGATATTGGTTCCCGGACCATAAACAGCGGATACGCCCTTCTCGAAGAGGAAATCGTGGTCCTGGGCCGGGATAACGCCGCCACAAATCACTAGAATGTCGTCGGCACCCTGAGCCCGAAGATCTTCAATCAACGCAGGCACCAACGTCTTATGCCCGGCGGCCTGACTGGAGACGCCAATCACGTGGACATCATTTTCGATGGCTTCGCGGGCTGCTTCCTCAGGGGTCTGGAATAAGGGGCCCAAGTCGACATCGAACCCGATATCGGCGAAGGCCGTAGCAATTACCTTGGCGCCGCGGTCGTGGCCATCCTGGCCCATCTTAACCACTAGCATTCGCGGCCGTCGCCCTTCTTGTTTCGCGAAGGCATCAACGCTGGCGCAAATTTTCTTGAAACCCTCGTCGCCGTCATAGGCCGAGCTGTAGACGCCGGAAATGGATTTAATCTGGGCGCGATGACGGGTATAGATTTTCTCCAGGGCATCCGAAATTTCGCCAACGCTGGCGCGAGCCCGAGTTGCTTCGATGGACAAGGCTAAGAGGTTGCCGTTCCCCGTTTCCGCTGCTTTGGTGAGCGTGTCCAGTGTGGCCTGGCAGGCCCCGCCATCGCGCTCGGCTCGGATTTTCTCAAGGCGGCGAACCTGGTTCTCTCGCACCTCGGCGTTATCGATTTCTAGAATGTCGATGTTATCCTCGTTTTCGATGCGGTACTTGTTGACCCCGACAACCACTTCCTCACCGCGATCGATGCGCGCCTGCTTGCGGGCCGCCGACTCCTCAATCCGCTGTTTTGGCATGCCAGCCACTACGGCCTTCGTCATGCCACCTAGGTCTTCAACCTCGTTGATCAGCTTGCGCGCCTCGTTTGCCATGGAATTGGTCAACGACTCGATATAGTAGCTACCACCCATGGGGTCGATTACGTTCGGAATGCCGGTCTCCTCGGCGACGATCAGTTGCGTGTTACGCGCGATGCGGGCTGAGAACGGGGTTGGCAAAGCGATGGCTTCATCTAGAGCGTTCGTGTGCAGGCTTTGGGTGCCGCCCAGAACGGCTGCCATGCATTCAATTGTCGTCCGCACGACGTTGTTGTAGGGATCATCCGCCGTCAACGATACGCCCGAGGTCTGGCAATGGGTGCGCAACATGGATGACTTTGGGTTATGGGGGTTGAACTGCTTCATGAATTCGGACCAAAGAAGGCGCGCCGCGCGTAGCTTTGCGATCTCCATGAAAAAGTTCATGCCGATGGCGAAAAAGAAGCTGAGTCGTGGCGCGAAAGCGTCCACCTCAAGGCCCTTGTCGACTGCCGCGCGGACATACTCCAGCCCATCCGCGAGTGTGAATGCTAGTTCCTGGACCGCCGTCGCGCCGGCTTCTTGCATATGGTAGCCGGAAATGGAGATGGAATTGAACCTAGGCATGAATTTTGCCGTATGGCTTATGATGTCGGCAATGATCCGCATGCTGGGCTCAGGCGGATAAATATAAGTGTTGCGGACCATGAATTCCTTGAGGATATCGTTCTGAATGGTCCCGGAAAGTTGTTCTTGCGAGACACCTTGCTCCTCGGCGGCGACGATGTAGCCCGCTAACACCGGTAAAACGGCTCCGTTCATCGTCATAGACACGCTCATCTCATCAAGGGGAATGCCGTCGAATAGAATTTTCATATCCTCCACAGTGTCAATCGCAACTCCTGCCTTCCCCACATCCCCAATCACGCGGGCATGGTCGCTGTCATACCCCCGGTGAGTGGCCAAATCGAAGGCAACCGACAAGCCCTTCTGACCGGCGGCGAGGTTGTCCCGATAGAATTTATTCGACTCCTCAGCCGTCGAAAATCCCGCGTACTGACGAATGGTCCAGGGCCGGTTGGCATACATGGTCGCCCGTGGCCCCCGCGTGAAAGGCGCAAAGCCGGGGAATGTGTTGATATTTTCAAGCCCCTCCAGATCGTCCGCCGTGTACAGCGGTTTTACAGCAATTCCCTCCGGTGTGTCCCAAACCAAGTCTTCGATCGTGCGTTCGCCTAGCTCCTTTTCCGCCTTAGTCTTCCAGGCGATCAGGGTCGGGCTATCAGGTGTCATCTTCATTTCGTTCCCCGCACGTTATATCCAGGCGCTAGTTTCATGCTGCAGTGCAAAATATCAGGGAAAATGGAAAATGCCCAAGAAAAAAATGGGTTATCCACATCTGGCTCAACTCAACATATTGATGCAGGCCCAATATGTTGTATAGTGCTAATAAATAAGGTCAACATATTGATTTAAATTCCTGCCAATGCGTTGTTTCGACAGGGTTTAAAATTAATCAAAGAAGGAGGACACGTTCGCACAGGTCGGTTGTATCTGGGAACCCGCACCTTGAGGCGAATAAAAACAAAAATGAGTGAAGAATGGACACCGAAGCGCGTAAGCGCGTTGATCGCTCTCTGGAATGAAAGCCTCTCCACCAGCGAGATTGGAAATCGCCTTGGGGTGACCAAGAACGCTGTTGTGGGCAAAGTGCATCGACTGGGGTTGCCGAAACGTGGATCCCCAATCAAGCAGAAACCAAGACCGGCCGAAATTATCGGTTTGGCAGCTCTTCGTCCGGGCATGTGCTCGTGGCCTGAAGGTGAACCGGGAACCGAAGAGTTGAACTTCTGCGGCGCCTCTATCGTGCCAGGCAAGCCATATTGCGAAGAGCATTGCCGCCGCGCTTATGTGAAAAATCCGAAGGATGGCAAACGAGCACGCCGCGCTGCATAGTATTTCTCGACGTTTGTCGAAATTATAAGGCCGCGCGATCTTTGAAGATTGGCAGAGACTTTTGATCTCAGTGTGTCAGCAATCTGGCCGAACCTTTCGAATAGCCGAATTTTTTGCTGCGGGCTCTGCATGCCAAGATGGAAATTTTATGTCTGAAAGACACTTCTTCTGGATGTTTGCGCTCATATTGGGGAACAGGTTTTGCCGGTTGTCTGCATCATTTCCGGTGGCATTCAGTTGCACAAAGATGCCATCGTGGTCTGCGGCCTAAATCAACATCCTGGGATTCGGGAGCACGGCCAAGGAACTGTTGAGTGAGGTTGGTAGAATTCCGAACGATCGCCTTGGTAGGCGCCAGGTCCTGAGTGATGGTGAGAAATAACAGGTTCAATTCCTGTGCCATCAGTGTCAACTTAATATAGTCAAAGGTGATGCTTTAGGTCCTGTCGCGATTGGGAACGGCTCCACCGTTTGTTTTTGCATTTCCGTTGGTGTCGATCCGAACGTCATGGTCTACATTGCGGTCTGTTGGTAAAAAGCGGATTGATACTGGAAAGCCGGTGTTGCCAGGTATGTGCGGAAGTTTAATTGTAAATCGATTTACAGATGAGTTATGTCAGCACCAAGGATTCTGAGCACTATGCTCAGGTCATGAGCCATATACCATATGGCGATAGACTGCGGATGTCGTTGCAAAACCCGGTCGAGACTGCGTCAGCATGAGCCTCCTTGATCGCATTCGGGCATGTCAGAATGATGCCGGGGGCTCCTATGTCCCATTCTGTGCAGCGGGGGTAGCAATTGGGCAGATCAAGCGCGAGTTTGTGGAATCCATAGCCAAGTTTGGTGATGTCTTCGAAATTGATGATGCGTCTGTGGCGTTGACGGCAAATCTCCGAAGTTACGAAGAGCGCACGCTAGCCATGGCGCGTGTATTGGATGAATTGCGCATTGAAGGCCTCGTCCCCGGTTGGCGTGACGAACCTTACCCCGCAGGCCCAGCTTTCAATGCCCCGCCATTGTTTGAGATGGAGCGTGCTGCGGTGCCCTTGTTCGGTGTTCCGGGTTATGGAGTGCATATGAACGGATGGTTGAACAAGGATGACCGCACGCATATGTGGATCGCCCGCCGGAGCTTGTCCAAGCCGACGGGACCGGGGAAGCTTGACCAGATGGTCGGTGGAGGACAGCCGGTCGGGATGTCATTGCGCAACAATCTGATCAAGGAGTGCGGCGAAGAAGCGGGAATTCCCGCCACCCTCGCCGAGATGGCGAAACCAGTGGGTATAGTGAGTTACTCCACCATCCGCCCGGAAGGCCTCCGTAATGATGTTCTATTCAATTTCGACCTCTACGTTCCTAACGGTTTCCAACCCGTTAACCAGGACGGAGAAGTCGCGGAATTCATGCTTTGGGATATTGATGAGGTTATGCAGAGATTGAGTGACACAGAGGATTTTAAATTCAACTCCGCCCTGGTAATCATAGATTTCCTGATACGCCACGGATTTATTGAAGCCGATGACCCAGACTATCCAGATATCGTGGCGGGGTTGCATAGGTAGGAAACGGCAAATCGACATGAGGGGATCGACGATGGATTCAATGGGGTTGACGGTATATCTGTCCGGCGAAATACACTCGGATTGGCGCGAACAGATTGAAGCAGGAGCCGAGAACGCAGGACTGCCAGTCGCATTTCTAGCCCCCGTAACGGATCATAGCGCCAGCGACGACTGTGGCGTGAAGATCCTGGGTGAGGAAGATCAGAACTTCTGGAGGGACCACAAAGGCGCCCAGATCAATGCCATCCGAACGCGGACGATGATCGAGCGCTCCGACGTTGTTGTAGTTCGGTTTGGTGATAAGTACCGTCAATGGAACGCCGCATTCGACGCTGGCTATGCGAGCGCCTTGGGCAAACCTGTTATCACCCTCCATGACCCAGAGCTGACGCACCCGCTGAAGGAGGTGGATGGCGCTGCCTTGGCTGTCACCGAAACGCCGGATCAAGTCGTGAAGATTCTGAGCTACGTTGTAGACGGCACCCTGTGACTGGCGGTTGAACGGATGGCTGCTTATGACATAAATCGAACGGGAGGCGGTGACCTTTATCCTGGGATCGAACCATTCGACCATGGCACGTTCCTTGTCGGCAGCGGCCATTCTCTGTATTGGGAGCAATCCGGAAATCCGCACGGTCAACCAGTGGTTTTTCTCCATGGTGGCCCCGGTGCCGGAACGACGCCAAACCATCGTCGTTTTTTTGATCCGGCGCACTATCGGATCATCCTGTTTGATCAGCGAGGCGCTGGACGGTCCACGCCTTATGCCAACATCATCGACAACACAACTAACCACCTTGTGAGTGATATCGAAAAACTGCGCGAGCTGTTGGGTATTGAAATGTGGTTGGTGTTTGGCGGTTCTTGGGGGGCAACACTTGCGTTGGTCTATGCTGAGAGTTATCCCGAGCGTTGTCTTGGAATCATTCTTCGCGGTGTGTTTATGGGGCGCGAAAAGGAGCTCGATTGGTTTCTCCACGGCATCCGCAACGTCTATCCGGAGGCCTGGCAGCGGTTTGTTGACTTCCTGCCGGTTGCCGAGCGAGGCGATATTGCCTCCGCCTATTATAGCCGTTTGATAGACGACGACCCTAAAGTTCACGGTCCCGCCGCTGCGGCTTGGGTCCATTATGAGACCCAATGTTCGACCCTTCGGCACAAACCGATTGAACGCGCCGTCGGGAGCGGTTTTGCAGCCCTCGCCTTGGCGCGATTAGAGGCTCATTATTTTGTCAATCAGGTCTTCCTTGAGGAGGACGAGATCCTCGCCAACATCGACAAGATTGCCAATATCCCAACTACGATCATTCAAGGGCGCTATGATATGATTTGCCCGATGATCTCCGCCAACGAACTGGCCTCTGCGTTTCCAAATACGGTTCTCAATGTCATTGATGATGCTGGACACTCCGCTATGGAACCTGGAATTAGGCGTGCCCTGGTTCAAGCCGCAGACGCCTTCCGCGATAAGGGCCGATTTTAAACCACTTTTGGTATGCTTGTGTAATCGGGGAAATTCACCCTAGTATGCCGGCCTCCGAGGGAGGGAGATATGAATATCAAATTGGGGATTGTTGCAGCGCTGTTTAGCTTGGGGGTCTTTCTAGCGCCGTCGGCGGAGGCTGATGATCCGGATTATCTGACCTTGTCGGCAGGATGGTTCGACTTAAATCGCCAGAAAGACCAAGGTGCAGAGTTCAGTCTGGAGTATCGGTCAGGCAAAAAATTCTGGTGGTTCAAACCATTTGTCCACGCCGCCGGCATCTCCAACGGAATGACCTTCCTTGGTGCGGGCGTTCTAATCGACGTGTATTTTGGACGGCGGTGGGTAGTGTCGCCGAGTTTTGTTCCCACGTTGTGGCGTGGGAAAACTTCGGATCTAGATCTCGGCCATGCGGTTGAATTTCGGTCCAGACTCGAGATCGCGTATCGCTTTGACGATCGATCTCGGTTAGGGATGTCGTTCTCGCACTCATCAAATGCGGGTCTAGGCGATTCAAACCCGGGTACGGAATCGCTGATGGTAAACTATTCAATCCCGTTCAAATCCCTCTCGCGCATATTCTAAACTGCGACTGGCCTCCGGCCAGCTAGATCACATTGTCTTTTTTGAGTTCGGTCAATTCTTGTTCACTGAGACCCAATTCGCCGACCAGAATGTCTCGGTTGTGCTGACCTTTTCGTGGTCCCGCATGGCGGATTTCTGCAGGCGTCTCTGACATGAACGGGAAAGCGTTGGCCATCTTTATTGGGCCGAGATCCTCATCCGAAACCTCGATGATATCGGCTCGGGCTTGATATTGAGGATCCTGAAAAATCTGCCCAATATCGTAGGCTGGACCAATCGCAGCCTCAGCCTTCTCAAACTGCTCAAGCACGACCTCAAGGTCGTGGCGCCCGATCCATGCGGCGACAATTCCGTCAACCTCGTCAATATGGGCGACGCGATCTTGCGGTGTTTGAAAGCGCGGATCTTCCGCCGCATCCTTACCGCCACACAAGGTCATAACCCGTTTCACGATCGTGGGGGTATTTGTGGAAATCGCAACCCACTGACCGTCCCGTGTCCGATAGGTATTTCTTGGCGCATTGTTTTTTGATCGATTGCCCCATCGCTCTTGGATAATGCCCAATTGGTCGAATTGAAGTGGCTGTGGCCCCAAAACCTGGAACAACGGTTCGTAAATGCTGAGGTCTATCTACT
>MDTG01277320.1_pt1 | contig 22207 bp, 18 predicted proteins | sample 811421 | NCBI WGS metagenome assembly MDTG01 (sample SAMN05326645, study PRJNA326480) | marine metagenome | isolation source: seawater | place: Pacific Ocean: South East | collected 2011
CAATATTAGAAGCCCTGGATGGATAAGATATCAAAAAAAACTTAAATGATTCAAAAAAGATTAAATATTTTAAAAAAAAATTTTTATTCGTTGGGTATAGATGGTTATGTAGTACCAAAAAATGACGAATTTTTTTCAGAATACTCACAAAAAGATAGATTAAAAATTATATCTAATTTTAGTGGATCTGCAGGATATGCAGTAATTTTACAGAACAAAAATTTTTTATTTGTCGATGGAAGATATACTTTACAAGCAAAATTAGAATCTGGAAAACATTTCAAAATAGAGAAACTTGAAAATATTATGAATTGCAACTTATTTAAAGGTCTTACTTTAGGTATTGATCCAAAAATATTCACTCAAGAACAAGTTAACAAGTTTTTTTTAAAACATAATGAGATAAAGATTATTAATACAAATTTGATTGATGAAATTTTTTCTAAATACACTCACAATAAAAAATCTTTTTATTCATTAAGCGATAATATCACTGGTGAAAATTATTTAGAAAAAATTAATAAGATTTCAAGAATTCTTATAAAAGAAAATTCTGATTATCTTTTTATATCTGCCCCAGAAAATGTTGCATGGTTATTAAATATTAGAGGATATGATAATCCAAATAGTCCTATTCCTAACTGCCGTTTGTTAATCACAAAAAGTAAAAAATTTTTTTTAATTTCAGAAAAATCTAAAGTTAAAAAATTGATAAAAGAAAAAAAAATTAATATTAGACAAATCTTAAATCCAAATAACTTGAATAATGTTTTTAAGAAATTTAAAAAAGGTAAAATAATAATAGATGATAAAACCTGTTCTTTATATTTCCGCAATATTATTCAAAATAGATTTAGAATAATTAATAAAGCAGAACCAATTTATCTTTTAAAATCGATAAAAAATAAAATTGAAATACATAACATGATTACTAGCCATATAATAGATGGTGTAGCTTTAACCAAATTTTTGTATTGGATGAAAGAGAAAAATAAAAAAAACATAACTGAAATTGATGCTCAAAATAAGTTAGAAAAATTTCGAAAAAAAAATAAAGAATATTTATTTCCAAGTTTTAATACTATTTCTGGAGCTGGAGCTAATGGAGCGATTGTTCACTATAGAGCATCAAAAAAAAGTGCAAAAATAATCAAAAAAAAAGACATTTTTTTATGTGACTCTGGTGGACAATATAAATATGGAACAACCGATGTTACAAGAACAATTTGTTTTTCAAAACCTCAAAACTATATTAAGGATATCTTTACAAAAGTATTAAAAGGTCACATTGCTGTAGTTACTTCAAATCTTAAGTCTCATTATAATGGAAAGCTTATTGATAAAAGAGCGAGAGAAGATTTAAATAAAAGTGGTCTGGATTATGAACATGGTACAGGTCATGGTGTTGGTTATTTTTTAAATGTTCATGAAGGACCACATGCAATTTCTAAATTTAATAAAGTAAAATTACGAGAAGGAATGATTCTTAGTAATGAACCTGGTTATTATAAAAAAGGAAAATTTGGAATACGTATTGAAAATTTAATTTTTGTAAGAAAATATAAAAATAATTTATTATTTGAAAATTTAACTTTAGCACCAATCGACATAGATTTAATTAATTTTAAACTTTTGAATAAAAAAGAAAAAAACTACCTATTTTATTATCATCTAAATGTTTATTCTAAATTATCAAAATATTTAACTTCAAATGAAAAAAAATGGTTATCTAGTTATTTTTAACATGTCCAACCACTCATGCTGAGATAATATCTTTACTTTTAATTCTTTCGCAGCATCAATCTTTCTCTTTGTCGGTTTTTCTCCTATAATTAAATAATCAAGTTTCTTAGACACATTACTAATAATTGAGCCAGAATTTTCCTCAATTAAAGATTTGGCCTCTGCTCTGCTTATTCCTTCAAGTTTACCCGTCAACATAAATGTTTTATCACTAAGCAAACCATCTTTTTTTTTTATAATCACATCTTTTATAACAAGTATCTTATCAAGTTCATTTAAAACCTTTAAATTTGTATTGTTTAAAAAAAAATTTTTTATTGAACTTATTTGAGTTTCACCAATCCCATCAATATTTAATAACTCTGTAAAATTACCTTTTTTTGATAAAAGTAAAAAATTTTTAATATTTTTTAAATGTTTCGAAATAAGCTTCGCATTTTCTAATCCAATATGTCTAATACCTAAGGCGTAGATGAACTTTTCAAAAGAAATATTTTTTCTTAAATCAATAGAATATTTCAGATTTGCAACTGATTGTCTTCCCCATCCATCTAGGTTTTCGATTTTATTATAATCTAGTTTAAAAATATCTTGAGGCATTCTTATTAAATTTAGATTCCAAAAATTTTCAACAATTTTTTTTCCAAATCCTTCGATATTAAAAGCATCTTTTGATACAAAATGTTTTATTTTTTCTATTGCAACTTTCTCACAAACATAACCCTCACTCGAACATCTTCTTACGGCATCCTCTTTTTTAGTAGAGGCGTTAAAATCTTTTACTGTCTTAGAACCACAGGACGGACAATTTGTAGGAAATTTAAATTTTTTTGAATTTTTATCTCTAAGTTTTAAATCAACAGATAATACATGAGGTATTACATCTCCCGCTCTTTCAATCAGAACAGTGTCTCCTATCCTTATATCTTTTCTAATTATTTCCTCCTCATTATGTAAAGTGGCATTAGAAACTACAACTCCTCCAATATTAATAGGTTTTATTTTAGCTACTGGAGTTAAGGCGCCTGTTCTTCCAATTTGAATTTCAATATTTTTTATCTTTGAAATACCACTATTGGCTGAAAATTTATGAGCAATCGCCCATCGAGGGGCATTAGCAACATTACCTAATCTTTTTTGTAACTTAAAATCATTAACTTTGTAAACAATACCATCTATATCAAAATTTAGTTCACCTCTTTTTTTTTCAATCTCATTATAATTTTTCATTAAATTAGTTACATTCTTAAGTGTTTTATTAAATGGATTAATTTTAAAACCCCATTCTTTCAGTTTTTTTAAATATTCACTTTGTGAAGATATTTGCATACCTTTTTCATATCCAAAAGTATAAGCAATAAATTTTAAGGGAATTTTTTTTGTCTCGTCTGAATTTTTTTGCCTCAAAGACCCTGAGGCTGCATTTCTAGGATTTGCAAATTTATCATCCATATTTTTAAAATCACTGTTTTGAATGTAAACTTCTCCTCTAATATCAATTTCTTGAGGAAAATTTTTAAATTTAATTTCTTTTGGAATGTCTTTAATTGTCTTCAAATTTTCTGTTATATCTTCTCCCTCCTTGCCGTCACCTCTGGACAAACCTGTAGTAAATTTTCCGTTTATATAAGTTAAAGAAGCAGAAATTCCATCAATTTTTGGTTCAGCACTATACTCGATCTCAAAATTATTTTTCTTATCTAAAAAATTAATAATTTTTTTTTCAAAATTAATTAAATCATCTTTATCAAAAGCATTTGCAAGAGAAAGCATTGGTACTTTATGAGGAGCCTTTTTAAAATTCTTAGAAGGTTTGAAACCTACTGTTTTTGATGGTGAATACTCATTTTTTAAGTAACTATTTTTTTTTTCTAAATCTAAAATCTCTTTTTTTAATTTATCGTAATCTCTATCATCAATTAAAGGTCTATCATACTCGTAATAATTCTTATTCAGTTTTACAAGTTGATCTATTTTTTCTTTATATTGTTGTTCAATTTTTTTTTTGGTCATCTCATTCTAATAGAGATCTAAATTTTTTTAAAAAAGCTTTGCTTTTTTTTTTTGTATTTTCTAACTTTGTTCTTTTTTTTATTACATAATTTTTATCAAATAAACTATAAGTATTTTCATACCATTCTGATGATCCATAATTATAACCAAGAAGTTGTGCATATCTCTCAGCTTCATCAATAAGTCCAATTGCGTAATGTACTTCAACTAATCTATGTAACGCTTCTGGAGTATAAATTGTTGTGTCATATTCATCTATTACAGTCCTAAATCTATTAATGGCTGGTATCCATTTTTTTTTTTCAAAATAATATCTACCTATATACATTTCTTTTGATGCAAGAATATCGTTAATAAGGTCAATTTTAAAACTAGCATCTAATGCGTACTCAGTATTTGGAAATTTTTTTAAAATTAATTCAAATTTTATTTTTGCTTGTTGAATTGATTGTAAATCTTTTTTCTCATCTACAATCTGTTCAAAATAGCAAATTCCCAGAAGATAATAGACATAATCTAAATCTTTGTATGTGGGGTATACATTAATAAATCTTTCAAGTTCAGCGATCGCATCTGCGTAATAATCTTGAGTATAATAAGAGTATGCTGCCATTAATGCAGATTTTGGAGCCCAATCTGATTGAGGATACAATGTTTCTGCCTCATTAAATTTTTTTGCAGCAAATAAAACATCCCCACCTTCAAGAGCATTTTTTCCCTCATTGTAAGCCTCTAAAACTTGGAGTTCTAAACTTTTTTCCTTTACTACTGATTTTTTAATTTCATCTTTTGAACAAGAATTAAAAGAAATGATGATTATGAAAAAAAATAAAACTCTTAGCATAGAAGTTTTATATAGATTAAAACTACAATTTTAAAGATTAAATATTTTACGCAATAGATCTTAATAATTCTCTATTAATTATTGTATGTGGAAGATTTCTTTCTTGAATCTCAATTATTGAAAAATTTTCTTTTTCTGCAAACAGTTTTCTTAGTAATTGATTGGTCAAATAATGTCCACCTTGAGAACAAATTATACTACCAATTATTCTATAGCCTGATGTGTAAAGATCTCCAATACAATCTAGTATTTTATGGTTAACAAATTCTTTTGCATTTCTTAAACCTTCGGCATTTAATACTTTATCAGACTTAACAACTATTGCATTATCTAGACTACCACCTTTTGCAAGTCCTTTGTTCTTGATGTTCTCTATATCCTCAAATAAACAAAATGTTCTCGAATTAAAAATATCTTTTAAATCATCTTCATATAAGTTTATTTTATTTCTTTGATTGCCTATAATTGCGTTTTCATATTTTAGTTGAAAATCGATATCTAAACTTAATTTTGACGGTTCTATCGAAATAGATCTTTTTCCATCATTAAATGAAATATTTTTATTTATTTTTATAATCTTAATTGGAGCATCACTTACTTTTAAACCTGATTCAATTATTTTCTCTATAAATTGTTTTGCAGAACCATCTAAAATCGGAACTTCATCATTATCAATTTTAATTAATGCATTATCTATTCCTAAACCGAATAAAGCTCCCATCAAGTGTTCAATTGTTGATACTTTTAAACCATATTCATTCGATATGGTTGTGTTCAGTGAAGTATTACTAACATTAGAAAAATTTGGATAAATTATATTATTTACTTTTTTGTCTACTCTTTTGAACACTATTCCAGTGTTTGGACTCGATGGCTCTATGGTCAAGTTTGTTTGCTTTCCGTTGTGCAAACCTACCCCACTAAAGTGAACTGATTTTTTTACAGTTTTTTGGTTTAATAATGACACAGTGATGTTTTAATATTGAGAATAGTAAAATCAAAAACAAGAAATGTTACTAGAAAATACAACTAACTAAAAAAATCAAAAAATTTTTCAAAAAAACCCCTATTTTTTGGTATTTTATCAACTAATTTTACCTCATTTTTGTTGTAACCGTTAATAATTTTCTCCATTGTTGAGAAAAAATCTATGTTTTCTTTTTCTGAATATTCTTCAATATATTTTGCACATAGAATTTGGCTTACTGAAATTTGATATTTTTCAAAAGTTTTTTCAAGCTCTTTTATCAAATTTAAAGACAAACAAATAAAAGTTAAATCTAAAGAAAAACTTTCACATTTAATATTAGAGGGGAGTTCAAAAAAAAATTTTTTATCTACACGATAACTATCAATGAGTATATGAATAATCTTATTATTTTGAATTGATTTCTCACATTGATCTTTAGCTTCATTTAGCAAATAAATCAATGCGGTATCATCAATCTTATTATTATGATTGTTTTTTTTTACAGAAATTTGTAAATTAAAAATATTTTCCGAAAAAATTCCAATACTAATATTCTTAACGAAATCACCTAAATTTTTTTCTATTTTAAAAATATTTTCATTAAGAAATTTATCAAGTTTTTTGAAATCTATTTCATTTGAAAAGTTATCAATTAAAATCTCATTTTTATAAATTGATTTCAAACTTTGTTTCTTGTTTACGGACAAAATTATTTTTTTTGGACTTAAATACAAAAAAGTGTCAAAATTTATATTGCTACCCATTAATTATTACCTGATTACTTTGACGTAAATCTAAAATTTTTTTTCCTTCAAATTCTTTTTTTTCCATTAGTCTTAATGATAAATTTAAAAACTCTTTAAAATTATCATTTGGTAATTTAATTAAGATCCCTGAATAAGTTTCTATATCCCATCTTCCAGATTTAAAAAAATATAAATTTTTAATTTTTGATAGCTGGAATTTTGATTCGTTGACAGATTTATATAGTTCAAAAAAAGATTTTTGGTTAAAATCTCCAAATATATTTGGTAATTCTTTCTTTTCATATTCAGATTGAATTAATTTTCCATTTGATCCAAGATAAAAAGTTTTTCCCTCTTTAAATACACGAGCTAAAAAATTAGTTTTAACAATTCTAATCTCTATTGATGATGGATATCTTTTTAAAATTGTATAACTTTCAATTAAATTATTGGTATCTAAATATTCTTTTAATTCAGTTTTATTCAATGAAAATATATTTGTATTTTTAAAGATATTTAATTTTTGAAGTAATTGAGTATTTTCTTTTTGATTTAAACCATGAATATTAATTTCACTAATTTTGTTAAATTTAAATTCTAATAAAAATTTGTTATTTAAAGTGGTAAATAAGATAAAAAAAAAAATATAAACTAAAACTTTTTTATTTATTTTTAGAAGCATCATTTAAAAGCAATTCAATTAATTTGATAAAACTAATACCCTTGTACGCTGCTATCTCTGGAACTAGAGATAATTTTGTCATACCTGGTTGAGTATTAATTTCTAATAAATAAAATTTATTCTTATAAAATTTAAAATCAGATCTTGTAACACCATTACATTTTATAAGATTGTGTACTTTTAAAGCTATATTCATTAATTCATCATATTTTTTTTTATCTAAATCTACTGGTATGATGTGTTTTGTTTTAGCTTGAGGATTATACTTAGCTTGGAAATCATAAAATTTTCTTTTGGGTTTTAACTCAATTGCTCCAAGTTTTTTTGATCCAATGATAGCTGCTTGGATTTCACGACCAGGTATGAATTCTTCAATTATTATTTTTTTATAATCTTTCAATAAATTTAATTTTTTAAATATATTTGCTTTATTGCAAATAAATACATTAACACTAGATCCTTCATTAATTGGTTTTATTACAACTGGAAATTTTAGTTTTTTTTCAATAAATTTTATTAAATTTAAACTCGATTTATCAAAAGAGTAGTTTAAATATTTTGGCGTCAAAATTTTATTTTTAATAAAAATTTTTTTTGAAATTTCTTTATCCATTGCTAATGCTGATGCTATTACTCCTGAGTGGGTATAAGGAATCTTGGTAGTTTCCAAGATTGTTTGGATGTATCCATCTTCCCCAAACTGTCCATGAAGTGCATTGAAAATAACTTTGGGGTTAAATGATTTAATTGTATTTAATAATTTGTAATCTGGTTCAGCTATTTTAACTTTATAGCCATTTTTTTTAAGTTCTTTTGCAACTTGTCTTCCAGTGTCTAGGCTTATTACTCTTTCTTTAGAGATCCCACCTGAAATAATTAATATTTTTTTTTTCAATTTATTCTAATATTTTAATTTCTTTTTCTAAATTAATTCCTGTTTTCTCAAATACTCTTTTAGATACATAATCTACTAATTTTTTCATGTCCTCAAACTTCGCATTTCCTTTGTTCACAAAAAAATTACAGTGTTTACTAGAAATACAGGCATCTCCTATTGAATGGTCTAAAGGAACAGATTCTTTAATCAATTCCCAAACTTTTTTTTGTGATTGATTTATTGGATTTTTAAAAGTGCTTCCACTGGTCTTAATCTTTGTTGGTTGATTTTCATCTTTTTTTGCCTTTAATTTATTAGTCTCCTCCAATATATCTTTTTGATTTGATTTCATGCCCTTAAAAGATGCACTAAGAAAAATGAGATCATCAGGTAAATTACTTTTTCTATATTCAAATTTTATATCCTTTGAATGTATAGTTTTCATATTTCCAAGTTTATCAATGGCTTGGATTGAAATTAATATATCTTTGAACTCTTTTCCAAAACAACCAGCATTCATAGTTATTCCACCACCAACTGTGCCAGGAATACAAGACAAAAACTCAAAACCACTTAATTCATTTTCAATTGCGAACTCTGAAACAGTTTTATCCAAAACAGCACTTCCTGCGATAATGACATCCTCTCCATGTAAAGATAAATTATTAAAATTTTTACTTAATTTTATAATCACACCATCAAAAATATTATCACTTATTAATATATTTGAACCAGCCCCAAGAACAAAAATTCGTTCTCTATTTCCTAATTTTTTTAAAAATTGTATTAATTCTTTTAAATTGTTTGCTTTGTAAAATACTTTTGTTTTACCACCAATGTTAAACCAATTTTTCTTTTTTAAATCATGTTCATATCTGACATTTGGTCCAAACTCATCAAGTAATTCTTTAAGATCGTTTATCTTCATTTCATTAATTCTGGAAGCCTTCTCATCCAAGTAGAAATTGTTCCAGCACCCATTCCAATAACTATTTTTTTTCCATGAATATTATTCTTAATAAATTTTGCTAACTGAAGATTATCATTAACTAAAAATAATTTAACCTTAGAATTTTTGATAATTTCTTTAGCAAATTTCAAATAATTAAATCCTAATCTAATTTTTTCTCCAGCAGAATATATTGGACATAAAACTACAATATCTGCTTTTGTAAAAGCAAACGAAAATTCTTTTCTCAAATCTTTTAACCTTGAAATTCTATGTGGTTGAAAAATGCAAACTTTTTCAAAATTTTTATAAACTTGACTAACACCATCCATGACCATATTGATTTCAGTTGGGTGGTGAGCATAATCATCAAAAAAATCAATTTTATTAAAAGTAAAAATTTTATTAAATCGTCTTTGCACACCTTTAAATTTTACTAAACCATTTTTAATGTCTTTAACTGATATTCCTACTGTAAGAGCGACTGCAGTAGCTGCAACAGCGTTTCTTACATTATGAAGGCCAAGTAGAGGTATTTTAATATTTTGTATTTTTTGTTTTTTTTTGTTGGGAACATTGATGATCAAATCAAATTTAGTAAATCCTATGTTTTGATTTATATTTTTTATAAGAAAATTTGATTTTAAATTAAAACCGTAAGTGTAAATATTTTTATTTTTAATTTTTTTTATAAGTTCATTATTAATTTTATCATCAATACAAATAAATGATTTACCAAATGAGGGCACCTTATCTATAAACTCAACAAAATATCTTTTGAGATCTTCCATGGATTTATAAAAATCCATATGTTCTCTATCAATATTTGTTATTATTGAATAAGTTGGGGGTATATGAACAAAACTTCCATCAGACTCATCGGCTTCTAAAATTGACCAGTCACTTTTTCCTAATTTAGCAGAATTTTTTATTGAATTTATAACTCCACCATTAATTATAGTTGGATCTAATTTAGTGTTTTGAAAAATCGAAGCTACTAATGAAGTTGTTGTTGTTTTTCCATGAGATCCAACCACAACAATGTTTTTCATCAGGGAAACAATATGTGCTAACATTTTACCTCTTTTTATTATTGGTAAATTTTTTCTTTTAGCCTCGAGTAATTCAGGATTATTTTTTTTTATTGCTGATGAAACAACCATTATAGTAGCATTTCTTAGATTCTGTTTTTTATGTCCTATGTAAACTTTAATCTTTTCTTTTCTTAATCTCTCTATATTTTTATTTGGAATTAAATCACTTCCTTGAACACTAAAACCTTTTCCCTTCATAATTAGAGATAATCCACTCATCCCTATTCCACCAATACCAATAAAGTGAATAACTTCAGTTTTTGCTAATTCAATTTTCATTTATATAACCTAATATTTTTTGATTAACATTAATCCAGGTATTTTGGTAATTTAATTTTTTTAAATTTTCTTTTTTTTCTAAAAATTCAGTTTTATTTTCAAATATTCCTCTTAAAGTTAATTCTAGTTTACTTTTAAAAAGATTTTGATGTAATATCCAACAACAGTTTTTATTATAGTAAAAATTTGCATTTTCATATTGATGATTGTCTTTAGATGATGGCAATGGAACTGCTATAAAAGGTTTATTTAAAATTGATAATTCTGCCAAAGTTGTTGCTCCAGCCCTTGTTATACAAATATCAGATTTTTCAATAATATTAACAAAATCTTTTTCGTAACAAAAAACCAAGTTTTCGATATTTTCTTTTGAGTAAAAATTAGTAAGTTTAGAAATATTTTCTTTGTGTGTTTGATGAATAATCTTAATTGGAAATTTTTTTGCTAAATTAACTATTATATCATTTAAATTATTATCAAAAAAACTTGCACCTTGACTACCACCAACTACCAAAAGAGTCCATTTTTTATTTTTGTTATCTATTATTTCATGATAAAATTCTTTTCTTACTAATGGTTTTATTAAAACAATTTTATTTTTCAAATTCTCAGGAAAATTTTTTATTTTTTCTGTATAACAAAATATTTTTTCACAAGAACTTAAAAAAAATTTATTAGCCCTTCCTAAAACTATATTTGGTTCAAGTAAATAAAGTCTCAAATTTAAAAATTTTCCAGCCAAAATTAAAGGTAATGACATATATCCACCTGTTGAAAAAATGTAGTCAACTTTTTGTTTTTTTAAAAAAAATAAGGATTTAACCGTTAGAAATAAAATAATAATTAAATTAAATGGTAAAGTAAAAATATTACTTAGTCTTGGAGTATTAATAATTTCAATTTTATAGATGTCTTTATTTAAATATCTATAGCCTCTTTTGTCGGTTGATATAATTACTTCATTTTCATTTGAAAGATGCTCGTAAAGAATTGCTGCTGGTATGACATGGCCACCAGAACCTCCTGTGGTTATTAAAATTTTTTTCATTTTAAATAATTTTTCTTTTTGTTAAATTCAGAATTATTCCAGATATTATTGAAACACTTACTATTGAAGAACCTCCGTAACTTATATATGGAAGAGTCATTCCTGTTGTGGGAAATAACCGAATGTTTACCCCAACATGTATCATCACTTGCATTAATAAAAGACTCATGCATCCTACTAATATTAATTTTGTTCTTTCATTATCTTCAACATTAACTTTTTTAAAAACTGAATAAATAAATAATAAAAATAAAAATAATATTAGAATTATGGCGATAACACCAAATTCTTCAGATATAACTGAAATTATATAATCAGTATGAGCCTCTGGAACTCTATTTTTCAAAGTTCCTTCACCAATACCTTTACCAAAAAAACCACCACTAACAATTGATTCTATAGCTTTGTCTGATTGTGCATTATAAGTTCCTGCCTCTGAGTCAAAAAAAGATATTAATCTATTTTTGATATAGCTAAATTTTGGAATAAAAATAATCAAATAAGATAAAGATATAAACAGAAGAAATAAAAAAATTATTATAAGAGTAAGATTAATTCCTGAGATGAAAATTAAGATAGACCATGAAAGTAAAACCAGCAAAGTTTGTCCAATATCGGGTTGTAAAGCTAACAATAAAACAACTAAAAGTGCTATTAAAAATGTGAGAGAGTATTTAAAATAGATATTATAATATTTTTCACTACTTAGAATAATACTAATAAAAATAATTAAAAAAGGTTTAACTAATTCTATTGGCTGAAATCTTGGCAAAAAATATAAATCGATCCATCTTTTAGATCCCTTTACCTCAATACCAATAATAGGTACTAAAAGTAAAAAAATCATTGAAATCACAAATATAACTAAAGAAATCTGAATTAATCTTTGTTGATTAATTGCGGAAAAGATAAAAATAAAACCAATTCCTAAAATTATAAAAATCAAATGTTTAAAAAAAAATGAATAATCATTTGTTTCCAATTTATCAGAGACAATTAAAGATGTAGAAACTAATGAAAAAAATAGACCAATCAAAAATAATAAAATTATTATTGAAAATATAAACTTATCAATATTTTTCCACCATTCATAATATAAGTTGTATAATGAAAATTTGTTAAACATTCAGATATCTTTTAACAAGTTTATTAAAATAAAATCCTCTATCTTCAAAATTTTTAAAACTATCGAACGACGCAGCTGATGGACTAAATAATATTGTTTTTTTTATAAATTTTTCTTTTTTAATGAGCTTTAAGACTTTTTTAAATGCTTCTTTTAAATTTTTAAAGTTCTCAATACTAACTTTTCCTTTTAATTGGCCAATAAAATATTTTCTATTCTTTCCATAAATAAAAGCTTTTATTTTTGGATAATATTTTTTAGATAAATTGAATTTATCACCTTTTTTAAATATTCCACCTAACAACCAATATATATTTGGACTCGTTTTTAAAATTCCCTCAGATGAAGAAAAGGTTGTTGATTTTGAGTCATTAACAATAGTAAGAAATGCCTTTTTATAAACAATCTGCTGACGATACTTTAATCCCTTAAAATTTTTTATTGTTTTCATTAATAAATTTTTTTTTAATTTAAATTTTTCTGAGATGGATAAAACAAAAGATAAATTTTCTTTATTAGCTTCAGTAATAAAATATTCGTTATTTAGTTTGCTAAAAATTTTATCTACCTTATGAGTGCTAACTTTAATTATTTTACATTTTAATCTTTTTCGCTTTAATTCTTTTTCAATTAACGGGTCATTTTTTTTTATAAAACCTAATGAGTTTTTAGATTGATTATTTAATAATTTAAATTTTGCTTTGACATACATTCCTATTGTTTTGTGCCTTTCAATATGATCTGGAGTAATATTTAATATGACCGAATATTTTGATTTGAAGACCTGACTGTACTCTAATTGATATGAAGAAGCCTCAACGACAAAAATTGTCCGAGGTTTTATTTTTTTTTCAAATAAAATTGGATTACCGATATTTCCAACTAATCTTACATCATATTTTTGTTTCAATAAAATTTCATACAAAAGCTGACAGGTAGTAGATTTTCCGTTTGTGCCAGTCACTGTAATACAATCGTTTTTGTAATGCATATAAAAGATATCTAAATCTGTGTAAATTTTTTTTAAATTTTTTTTTAAAAATTTAGATAACTTACATTTATTGATATCAATACCAGGACTAATAATAATAAAATCAAAATTTGTTTTTATTATAAAATTGTAACTTTTAATTTTTTCTTGTTTTTTTGGAAAATCATCATATAAAAGAACATTATTATTCTTCTTCAAAAAATTATAAGCTGATAAACCGCTTTTTCCCAAACCATAAACTAATATTTTTTTATTAAAAAAAAAATCTAAGTTTTTATTCATTATCTTAATTTTAATGTGGCTAAACCAATCATAGCTAAAATAATAGATATAATCCAAAACCTGATTACTACCGTCGACTCTGGCCATCCCTTTTTCTCAAAATGATGATGTATTGGAGCCATTCTGAAAATTCTTTTACCTGTCAATTTAAATGATATTACCTGTACCATCACAGAAAAAGCTTCTAGAACAAATAAACCTCCTGTTATAGCTAAAACAATTTCATGTTTTGTAATTATTCCTACAGCCCCCAAAGAACCTCCAAGAGATAATGAGCCAGTGTCACCCATAAATATTTTTGCTGGAGGTGCATTGAACCACAAAAAACCTAAACAAGCCCCAATAATAGCTCCACAAAAAATTGAAATTTCACCTGTATTTTCAATATAGGTAATTTGTAGATATTCAGAAAAAACAATATTTCCTGTTACATAGCTAATAAATGCAAAGCAACCTGCAACTAAAATTACTGGAACTGTTGCAAGACCATCTAAGCCATCAGTTAAATTAACTGCATTTGAGGATCCTACTATTACAAAAACTGAAAAAGGTATGAAAAACCAACCGAGATTTATCATCAAATTTTTAAAAAATGGAAAATATAGATTTCTCAACTCATCATATTCTATAAACCAAGTTAAAAAAATCATTCCAAGAACAGCCAAGATAATTTGAACAATAAATTTAGATCTTGATGAAATGCCTGATGAATTTCCATTTTTAATTTTTTTGAAATCGTCAAAAGCTCCGAGTAATCCAAAAGATAAAACAATATATAAACAAAATAATATATATATATTTCTTAAATTGCCCCACAATAAAACAGATACTAAAACACCAATTAAAATTATAACACCTCCCATAGTAGGTGTACCTATTTTCTTAATTATATGATCAGAAGGTCCATCGTCTCTTATTGGATTGAGGATTTTTTTACTTGAAAAGAAATTTATAAATGGACCACCAATTAATAAAACTATTATTAAAGATGTAAAAACAGCTAAACCAGTTCTTGATGTAAGATATTTGAAGACATTTAAAAAAGTAAATGTATCGACATAATTTAGTAAAAATTCATACAACATCTTTATTACCTTTTTTTTAAAATTTTGGTTATTTTATGAAGACCGGTTGCATTTGATCCTTTCATCATTAAATAAGCATTATTATCTAGATCTCTTTTAATCAAATCAATAATCTGAGATTTATTATTTAAAATTTTACCTCTTTTATTTATTTTCAAGTTCTCAAATGTTTTCTTAATATATCTACCATAAACATATACTTTGTGAATATCAGATTTATTAATATTCTTACTTATCAATTTATGTTGCTTTATTGAATGTTTACCTAATTCAAGCATATCGCCCAAAATAAGATATTTCTTGAATTTTTTTTTTTCAATTTTATCAAAATTCTCTATGGCAGTTTTTAATGACAATGGATTTGAGTTATAAGTTTCATCTACTAAATTGATATTTTTGTTATTCAATTTAATTTTTGAGATATCACCCCTACCTTCAGGAGTTTTTAAATTTAGAAATGTATTTACGTTAATCTTATTTAAATCTATAAAAATATTTATTAAGGTAAGAGTTGCTAAAATATTATATAAATTACTTTTATTGTTATTTTTTGAATAAAAAGTATACAAATTATTTTTTAGCTTTATAAAAAATTTAAATTTATTTTTAATTTTTTTTGTCTTAATTAATTTGGTTGATAAAGATTTGTTTTTAATACCAAATGATAAAATCTTTAATTTTCTTTTTAAAGCTATTTTTTTATGAAAATTAAAAAATTGATCATCTCCATTTAGGATAACTTTTCCACCAGGTTTGATATTATTAATTATTTCTGATTTAGCTAGTGCTATACCGTTAATACTATTAAAACTTTTAGAATGAGCATAACTAATGTTTGTTATAATACCAATATCTGGTAAGATTATTTTGGTTAGGTCATCAATTTCACCCTTCTTATCCATCCCAACCTCTAACACACCAAAATCATCGTCTTCTTTCAAATTAAATAAACTGAGAGGCACTCCATATTTATTATTAAATGATCTTTGAGAGTAAGATGTTTTTGAAACTTTTTTTAAAATTGAACCTAGCATCTCCTTCAAAGTTGTTTTTCCGCAACTCCCAGTAATAGCTATTATTTTAGTCTTTAAATTTTTTCTATAAATTTTGGAACATTTTGTAAGAAAATTTAAAGAGTTGTTTACTTTAATTTGTTTTGATGAGGATAAATTTTTAGTGAATTTGTTCACTATTGCTAAAGATGCCTTTTTTTTAAAAGCTTCTGAGACAAAATTATTTCCATCAAATCTTTTTCCTTTGATTGCAAAGAAAATATCATTTTTTTTAATAATTTTTGAATTAATAGATATATTGTTAAGTGATAAATTTTTTGAAATAAATTTGTTGGATTGCTCTTGAATAATATTCAATTTTAAATTTTTTGATAAAGATTTATTTTTTATTTTAATTGAATCTAAGATTTCTTTTCTATCTGAAAAAAAAAATTTCTTATTTCCATAATCTTGGATTTTTTCATGACCTTTTCCTGCTACTAATAATAAGTCTCCAGTTTTTAAATCCTGAATTGCTTTATTGATAGCATTTTTTCTATTTGGAATATCCACAATATTTACTTTTTTAATTCCTTTTTTAATATCACTTCTAATTTTTTTTGGGTTTTCATTTCGAGGATTATCATCTGTCAAAAAAATTTTATTAGAATATCTCTCTGCAATCTTTCCCATAATAAATCTTTTTTTACTATCTCTATTACCACCGCATCCAAATACTAAATTTATTTTGCTCTCAGGAAATTGTTCTTTTAAATTTAATAGTGCTGATTCAAGAGCCTCAGGAGTGTGTGCGTAATCTAAAATAACTTTACTATTATTTCTAATTTTTCCAATTTTTTCCAGCCTACCCTCCACAGGCTTTATTTTGCTAATTACTTTAAAAATATTCTCAATTTTAAGATTACTTTTGTAAGATGCCAAAATAGCCATCAAGATATTCTTAATTTGAATTTTTCCAATTAAGTTTAATTCGAAATTGTATTTTTTAGAATTGAATCTTATTTCTAAAATTTGTTTTTCATTTTCAAATTTATGTGAAACTAACTCAAGTCCTTTTTTTTTATCAAGAATAAGGTTTAAATTTAATTTCCTTTTTAAAGAAATACTTTTTATTGCTTTAAATTCAGGAATAGTTATATCAGTTATTATATTTCCTTTTTTTCTAATTAATTTTTGGAATAAATATAATTTTGAATTAAAATAATCTTTCATAGTTTTATGATAATCCAAATGATCATGAGATAAATTTGTAAATATACCAACATCAAATAACAATCCATCTAGTCTATTTTGTTTTAAACCATGACTAGATGCTTCGAGAATTACATTTTCTATTTTCTTTTTTTTTAGAAATTTTAAGATTGAACCTAAATGAATAGGATCAATTGTCGTGTTTGCTAAAGATTTTTTTTTATTTCTATACCTTAATCCTATTGTGCCAATTGATGCTACTTTCCTAAAATTTAAGCTTAATATTTGGTAATAAAAATCTGCGATTGAGGATTTTCCATTTGTTCCAGTTACTGCAATAAATATTTTAGGTTTTGAATTGAAAAATTTATAAGAGATTTCTGAAAGGAGCTTTCTTATATTTGTAGTATGTAAAAAAATTACATTGTCTTTTTCTTTTGATATTTTTTTTTCTGAAATAATTATGCTAGCACCTTTTTGAATTGCTTTTTCTATATAATTATTTCCATCAAACCTATTCCCTTTTATAGCAAAAAAAATATTATTCTTTTTTACTTTAGTGCTATCAAAGGCAATTCCTGAAAAAAAAACTTTTTTATACTTTTTATTTACGTTGGGAATATAATCTTTTAGATACATGTCTAATTAACATCACTGTATTTTGTGGCTAAAATAGGCCCAATTTTTTCTATAATTTGACCCACAACCTCGACTGAGGTCCACCCCGCAGTATTATATGGTGTACCTTTATATTTAATATTTGAACCATCTCTATAATGATAAATATAATCTTTACTCACCTTAGGTTCATCCAACATTACTGCTAAAACGTATTTTGGTTTTGAAGTTGGAAATACTGAAACAAAAGTATTAATTTTTTTTTTGGAATAACTACCTGATGCACTTTTTTGAGCAGTCCCAGTTTTACCTCCAATTTCATATCCATTTACATTTGCTAATGAAGCGGTCCCTTCTTCAGTTGCTACTACTTTTCTTAAGATTGGAAGAATTTTTTTTGAAACATCTTTATTTAATACTCTTTTCTTTTTTAATTTTTCATTAGATTTTATTAATGTTGGATTTATTTGATAACCCCCATTTACAATTATTGAATATGCCTTTGCAATTTGAAGTAATGTAGTCGTAATACCATGTCCATAAGATGCTGTTGCTAAAGGACATTTTCCCCAGTTAAATTTGATTGGCTTTCCAATCTCTTCAATATCAAATTTAATCACATCAAGAATACCTATTTTTGACAAAAATATCTTAAATTTTTCCTCTCCAATCTTTTGACCAATTTTGACAGATCCAACATTTCCAGATCTCACTAAAATCTGTTCAGCTGTCAAATCAGATGGTATTTCATCATCATACTCCCTTATTGGAAAACCAGCACAAGTTAAATTTTTTGGTAAATTTACAAATTTTGTATTTGGTTCAAGAATTCTCTCATTAAATGCAGCTGCTAAGGTAAATGTTTTAAAAACTGAACCAAATTCGTACACACCCTTTGATACTCTATTTATGAAATTTGTATCACTAATTTCTTTTCTTTCATTTGGATCAAAGTCTGGTAAAGAAACTAAAGATAATATTTCACCATTATTTACATTCATTAAAACTGCAGCACTTCCTTTAGTATCAAAAATTTTATTAAATCGAATAAGTTCAACTCTGGTTAAATATTGTATATCTTTATCCACAGTTAATTTTATTGGGTTCTCAATTAATTTAAGTTTTTTATCTAACGATTTTTCCAAACCAGAAATTCCTTTATTGTCGTCATCAATTTGTCCAATTATGTGACTAAATAAGTTTTTTTCAGGATAAATTCTTATTAATTTTTCTTCGGCTTGAATTGATTTATCACCTAATTGCATCAATTTTTCGTAATTTTCCTCAGAAATTTTTTTTTCAAAATAGAAAAACTTTTTTTTTTCGAAATTTGATTTAATCAGATCATAATCTTTATTAGGAAATATATATTTTAAATTTAATAATAACTTTTCTTTATCTATAACTTTTTTGGTACTGATCCCAATATCAATAGAACTAACTGTTTTTACTAAATATTTTCCATTTCTATCAACTATATCTGCTCTATAAAGATTATTTGAAATTGATTTAACCTTATCTATATTTCTACTATTATCTTGCCTCGAACCAAGATGAATCAAGTGAATTGAATAAATTATTGATATTAAAAAAAAAACGAAAAAAATAAACCCTATTCTATTAAAAGAAATATTAAGATTTGATTTACTCTTTTTGTATAAAAAATCATTTTTCTTATCTTCTAAGATAATATTAGAATTATTTTCAATCATTATTTTCTTTAAAGACTAATTTTTTTATTAATATCTTATCTAAATGTATTGATAGAATATTTATTTTGTTAATATTTTTTTTTACTAAGTCCTCATCAAAATACATTGATTGATATTCAAGTAATTTTTCAGTAGAGCTTAAATATTCAAACTCTAATTTAGTATCACCTAATTCCTTTTTTAGTCCTATTAAGTTTTCTTTAACCATAAAAATTTTATCTTCAATTTTTTTTGTTGAATTTTTTATTAACGCCGTGAATAAAACTAGAAAGAATATAAAAAAGATTATTAAAAGCTTTTTCATAGTTTATTACCCAAATTCTCTATTTCTATCAAAAATTTAAACTTTTCTAAAATATCTGTTTTAAATTCAAAAGAATTATCTTTCTTAATTACAAATCTCAATTTTGCAGATCTTGATGAAATATTTTCCTTTAATTCTTTTTTAGATGGAATGATTGGTTTTTTCTGCTTCAAAACAAATAATTTTTCAGTCTGATCTACTTTGGGTTCATATCTAGAGATACTTTTATTTTCAGATAAACTTTTAAAAAAATATTTTACGATTCTATCCTCTATTGAATGAAATGTGACTACAGCTAAAATTCCATCTTTTTTTAATATTCTTGTGGCTTGTATTAATCCATTTATTAATTCACTAATTTCTTTATTTACAAATATTCTTAATGCTTGAAAAACTTTTGTTGCACTATGAACTTTGAAATTTTTTTTTTTCTTTGATGAATTTATTATCTCTACTAATAATTGTGTATCAATCTCTTTATTTTGCCTTTCCTTAACAATTCTATTTGCAATTTTTTTTGATTCTTTTTCCTCACCAAAATATTTAAAAATATTATCTAAATCTTTTAAATCTAAATTATTTATTGCCTCTTTTGCTGAGAAATTATTTAATCCCAATCTCATGTTAAGTTGTCCTAAAGAATTAAATGATAATCCTTTATTATTATCTTTAATTTGACTAAATGAATATCCTAAATCAAAAACTATTCCCCGAATATTTTGATTTTTGAGTTTAAGATTTTCTAATTGACTAAATTTTAAATTTTTAAATATTAATCTTTCTTCAAATTTTTTTTGAGTTATCTCAGCTATTTTTTTACTTTCAATATCTCTATCAAGACCAATTACATTTGTGTTTGAATATTTTAAAATTTCATTTGTATATCCACCTTGACCAAATGTGCAGTCAATAAATGTGCCACCATATTGAGGGGAAATAATGCTAATAATTTCTTTTAGCAACACCGGGTAATGTCTTTTTCTGTCCGATGCTATGGTGGCTTCCATTTATTTTTTTGAAGACCATTAATTTTTTTGTCTTCTTAAAAATGCTGGTATTTCTAGATCATCCTCTTCGTGATCTTCATTTAAAGAACTTGTAAGATCCGTTGAGTTTTGATTTTCATCACTTGATGAAAATAAATCAGGTTCATCCGTATCCACTCCAAATTCTTTAAGATCGTTTGATATATCTTTCTCGATTTCAGATTGATCAATTGCTTCTTTAGAAAAAGATGTTTCGTCATTTTCTGAGGTATTATCAATAATAGATTCTACTTCTTGATTTTTAAGAAGTTCTTCATGATATTGATTATTTACTTCATCGACTGTTTCGTTGTTGATATTTTCTGAAACAACTTCATTTTCAAGCTTTAAAGCATTCGCTCCATGTGAAACAGGATTAGAGCTTGCATTAGAAAAACTAAATGGTGCTGTTCCATTGTTTGAGGTAAAATCTGAATAACCAGTATTTCTATTTTGAATTCTGTGAACCATATTAATTACAGATTTCGATTCAGGCTGCTGCCCGTCTAAAGCAGTTGCAACTATAGAAACACGAATTTTTCCATCAAGAGAAGGGTCTATAATTGATCCATTTATTATTTCGGCATCCACATCCACTTCTGATCTAATTTTATTAACTATTTCATCTACCTCAAAAAGTTTTAAGTCTTCTCCACCTGTAATATTTATCAATAATCCTTTTGCACCCTTTAGAGAATAATCGTCGATCAAAGGATTGTTTAAAGCTAATTCGGTAGCTTTGATAGCCCTTCCTTCCCCTTCAGCTTCTCCTGTTCCCATCATTGCTTTGCCCATTGAGCTCATAACCGTTTCAACGTCTGCAAAGTCCAAATTAACCAGACCATCTTTAACCATTAAATCTGTTACACTTTGAACTCCATGTCTTAATATGCTGTTTGATAGTTGAAAGGACTCTTTATATGTAGTTTGCTCATTAGCAATTTTAAATAAATTTTGGTTAGGAATGACTATAATAGTATCTACATGTTTTCTAAGTTCCTCAAGGCCCTCGTGTGCTCTTCGCATTCTTGATGGTGCCTCATATAAGAATGGTAAAGTTACTACACCTACAGTGAGAATATTTAATTCTTTAGCAGCTCTAGCAATTACATGTGCAGCACCAGTACCAGTTCCTCCACCCATACCAGCTGTAATAAAAACCATATTGGCACCTTTTAGAATATCAACAATATCATTCAAAGACTCATTTGCTGCTGCTAAGCCTATTTCGTGTTTTGCTCCAGCACCTAAACCTTTTGTTAAATTAATTCCAAGTTGAATTCTTGTTTTGGATTTACTTGTTTTTAAATCTTGAGCATCTGTGTTTACAGCAACAAATTCAACACCTTCTACACCCGCATCGATCATTTCATTTATTGCATTGCCGCCAGCTCCTCCAACTCCAAGAACTAATATTCTTGGTTTTAATTCTTTTATTTCTGGTATTTTAAAGTTTATTGTCATTTTATTTTCCCCCGTTATTTATTTAATTGATGCTCCCATTTAAGACCTGCACGATTAATGTTTGATTTTTTTTTTGCGTTGACCTTAAATTTTTCAAAAATTGTTGGCTCCCATATTTGAAATGTTTTTCCTTGACCAACAAAAACCATGC
>MDTG01010790.1_pt1 | contig 22204 bp, 21 predicted proteins | sample 811421 | NCBI WGS metagenome assembly MDTG01 (sample SAMN05326645, study PRJNA326480) | marine metagenome | isolation source: seawater | place: Pacific Ocean: South East | collected 2011
TACCATTTTATTAGAAAGATAGATAAGCTTTATTTTTTTGCTAAATATTCAGCTACACTATCATGTGATTCTAATATTGCTTCATCTCCTTTATTCCAGTTAGCTGGACAAACTTCTCCATTTTTTTCATGATGATGAAGAGCATCTACCATTCTTATAGCTTCATCAACATTTCTTCCAAGAGGGAGATGATTAACTAATTGATGTTGAACTACACCTTCTTTATCAATTATAAATAATGCTCTAAAGGCAATCATTGGCCCAGTTGCACACATGTTTTCATTCTCATCAATTTCATAATCACCAAATAGGACATCATAGTTTAAGCTAATCGTTTTATCAATATCTGCTAGAATAGGATATGTTATTCCTTTTATACCTCCTTTTTCTTTTGGTACTTGTAGCCATCCCCAATGTGACTCTTCACTGTCAGTTGAACAAGCAATCAATTCAACATTTCTTTTTTTGAATTCTTCAATTTTTTCTTGAAAAGCAAATAGTTCTGTTGGACATACAAAAGTAAAATCTTTTGGATAAAAGAACAGTACAACTGTTTTTTTACCTAGGAATTGTTCTAAAGAGTAATTGTTAATTATTTCACCTCCTTTAATTACTGCTTTTGTTGAGAATGAAGGAGCTTTTTTTCCTACTAATACTGACATATATTTAAGTTTTATTTTTTAGCAAAATTAATTATTAATTATAAAAATTCATCTATTATTTATACAATTTTTCATGTAATATTAAAGTCAGTGTATTTATTTTTTACATATTAAAATTAATGTGTCAGATTCTTGCGCATTAAAAGGAGTTAAATCATAATTACCAAAAACATCAATAATTTTTAATCCTGAATTAGATATAAATTTATTAAAATCAATTAATGTAATTACTTGTACTCTTTCTTGAAAAGTAAAAGATTTTTTTTCATCAAAAAAAGAAATATCTTTTTTTATATAATTATCTTCATACTTTCTATTGATTTGAAAAGTAATTTCTTCTACTTTTTTTATTTCTGAACGAACAAGATTATTAATTACTTTCTTTACATTCATAAAATCAATTATCAAAATTCCTTGATTATTTATAATGTTTGCCATTTCATTTATAGCTTTTTGATGTTCTTCATCAGTTTCAAAATAACCAAAAGAAGTAAAAAGATTAGTACATATATCAAAATTATTTTTTTGAAATTTATTTCTCATATCATGTATATGAAATTGCAGACTACTATTTTCATATTTCTTAGCATATTCAATGCTTTTTTTTGATAAATCTATTCCAGTAACATTGAATCCTAGCTTATTGAAATATTTAGCATGACGGCCATTACCGCATCCAACATCAATAATTTTAGATCCTTTTTCGGGTTTTAAATAATTAAATAAATTATCAATGAATTTTTTAGCTTCTTTATTATCTCTGTTTTTATAAAGTAAATGATAATATTTCGAGTCAAACCAACTTTCAAACCACTTTATATTTTCATTTATCATCACTTTAAAAATTTACGTATGATTTCGTTGCCGTACAGCTTCATACAAAATAATACCTGAAGAAACAGAAACATTTAGAGATTCGATTTCCCCATTCATAGGTATTTTTACTTTTTTATCACTCATTTTAAGAAATTCAGGAGAGATACCATCTTCTTCAGATCCAACAATAATAGCAGTAGGAGATCTATAGTCAGCTTCATACATATTTTTTTCAGTTTTTTCTGTACAAGCAATTATTTGTATGCCACTTTCTTTAAGGAATTGTAATGTTAATTTTAGATTCCATGTTCTACAGACATTGATTCTATGTAGTGCTCCAGCTGATGTTTTAATAGCGTCAGCATTAATTGCAGCAGAATTTTGCTCTGGGATAAGAATAGTATTTACGCCAGCACATTCTGCACTTCTAGCAATTGCACCAAAATTCCTTATATCAGTTATTCTGTCTAAAACTAGAATAAGAGGAGTTATTCCTTTTTCGTATAATGTTGGTATAATATCTTCAATATTCTGAATTTCAATAGGAGATATGAAAGCAAACACCCCTTGGTGATTTTTTTTAGTTAGGCGATTAATTTTTTCTATTGGAACGTGTTTATAATTTATTCTTTTTAGACGCACTATTTTCCATAATTCAGCAAATAAATTATTATGTAATCCTTTTTGAATAAAAAGTTTATCTATTGTCTTTCCAGATTCAATAGCTTCTATTATAGCTCTTATGCCAAATATATGTTCTGTTTTTCTCTTATTTTTCATTATTTTCTTTAAATTCAATATTTGCTTGAATTTTAGGTATCTCTCTTAATTCTATTTCTTTTTGTATTTTTTTAGATTTTTCTTTTAATTCCTTTGTAAGTATTTGTTTTTTTCTTTTTTCCATAGGAGGGTTAAGTTTTTCAGCATTCTCAAATTGAATAACACTTTCTAATATCTTTCTAGGTAATAAAGATCCGGTTTTACCTAATGTTTCTAGAAATTCTTCAGCAAAGAATTGATCTATTTGGATTCTTCTTTTTGTGGTATGTGCAAATTTCCCAATAATTCTACATATATTATCCCTTTCTTCGGGACTTAATTCTTCTATAAATTTATATTCTGCAATTTTTTGAAAACTCAAAATAATAGGCTCTAAGGCATCTTTGGTTATAATAAAAACATTATAGTCTCCTATATTATAGTTTAATTGTTCTATTGTATGTATTGTATTTGCAGGAACTACTAGAAATAATTCTTTTCTTACATTTTCGTGTTTTGCATATTTATTAAGATTTTCAGTTTGTGTTTTTATATATTTTGGAAAATTAGTTAGATCATCATTTGCAGGGCTTTTCGAATCAAATATGATTAATTGATCCATTATTTCAATTGTATTGTCTGGTTTATTTCTAGCATGTGGAAAATCTTCTGGATTAATGTATTGTAATAAATGGTTTTTACATATTTGCTTTATATGTTGTTCGACATCTTTTTCATGTCGCGACCATTGTAGTTTCATTTTTTCAAGTTCTTCTTGATTTTGTTTTACTCGTTCATCATTTAATCTTTCTTTTTCTTGCTTTAGACTTGTTTGTAAAGTATTTGTTGCTTCAATAGATTTTCTTAGAGTTTCATTTCTATTTTCCTCTTCTTTTCGTAAGCTTGTGTTTTCCTGTTTTAAATTATTTCTTTCGTTTTCAGTTATTTTAAGTCGTTCTTCTATTTGTATTTTTTCAGTTTTTATATGATTTAATGAATGTAATTTAGTATTTAATATGTCTATTTTATTTTGAAGCTCTTTTATCTCACCTTCTTTTTCTAGTATTTGTTTTTCAAGTTTGTGTGTATTCTCAACATCTATATTATTAGATTCCTTTTGTTTTTTAAGATATATATTGGTTAAGACAAAACCAATAATAATTGTTGTTAGTACAATATATTCCATATGTTTAAATAGATTATAAAATAAGTACTAAAGTACCTATTTTAATTTTCTCATACAATTCAATTACATCTTTATTTTTCATTCTTATACATCCGTGTGAAGCGGGTGTACCAATTCTACCTTCCTCAGATGTACCATGAATGTATATATAACGATTAAAAGAATCAATTTTTTTTCCTTTATTTTTTCCCTCTTCCATTCCAGATAACCATAAAACTCTACTGGTAATATCATCTGTTTCACTTCTTGTATTATCATAGTATATTTTTGCAATTTGCCCAGTAAATTCTCTGCCAATCAATCTTCCATTTATTGGAGTTTCATCACCATATTTTTTTTTAATTATATGTAATCCAGTTGGTGTTTTATTGCTTCCATAATTATTTCCGACTCCATATTCTGAAGATGAAATAGTGTATGAATTAAAAATTTTTTCAATTGATTTTTCTCTTTTGATATGATAAAGGGTTTGTTTTTCAATAGATACAAATATGATTTCCCAAGAAGAAATATCTCCTTTTTTATTAGGTAAATAATTTTTCCAAATTTTCTTATCATAATTATTTATATAAGATTTTATTAATCTTATTATTCTTTTTTTTTCTAATACTTTTGATTCAATATTTACATAGTATTCGGTACTATCTAATATTGTTTTTGTAAAGTTTTGAGAATTAACTAATCCGTATCCTATAAGGCAAGTTAATAAAAGTAGCATTTTGTTTTTTTGTTTTTTTATAAATACCAATTTATTGTTTTTTTATTTTGTTGTTTAAGAATTAAATTGGTTTTTGAGAAATGTTTGCATCCAAAAAATCCATTATAGGCTGAAAGAGGAGAAGGATGTGCAGCTGTTAGAATATAATGCTTAGAGTCATCAATAAAAGATGTTTTTTCTTTCGCATAGTTTCCCCAAAGCATGAATATTATCCCTTTCTTTTCTTTAGATATAGTACTTATTATATTGTTTGTGAATATTTCCCATCCTTTATTTTTATGTGAACCCGCTTCTTTTTCACGAACAGTTAATACAGAGTTAAGTAATAAAACCCCTTGTTTTGCCCAATTTGAAAGATCTCCTTTTTTAGGTGTATTACATTTTATGTCTTCAGAAAGCTCTTTAAATATATTTTTTAGAGATGGAGGTGTTTTTATATTTTTTTTTACTGAAAATGCTAGTCCATTTGCTTGTTCGATTTGATGATATGGATCTTGACCTAAAATCACAACCTTTATATTCTTAAAAGAACAGAGATTAAAGGCATTAAAAATATTCTGCTTTTCAGGGTATATGATATTGTTTTTATACTCTTTATTTATGAAATGAGTTAATTTTAAAAAATATTTTTTTTGTATTTCTTGATGTAAAACATTATACCATTCTTTATTTATATTATTTTTAATAGAAATCATGATTATACAAATATATTAACTGTTCATTAAAAGTTTTGTTGTTTTTCATGATTAATATGTATTTTTGTAAAAAAAACATGAAAAATACTTGTTCTTTAATTATCTCTATTTTTATATTATTTTTTCTTAATTCTTGTGGTGTTAATAAGGATGCTTGTGAGGGGGTTGGTCAAACAGAAAAAGTTAATTCTAATATATAATAAATTTGGCATTAGCTGAAAAAATACGAAAACCTAAATGGCTTAGAGTTAAGCTGCCAACAGGAGAATCTTATAAGAAGGTCAAAACACTTACTGAGAATTATAAGTTACACACAATATGTGAAAGTGGTAATTGTCCTAATATGGGAGAATGTTGGGGTAATGGTACTGCTACATTTATGATATTAGGAAATATATGTACTCGTTCTTGTGGTTTTTGTAATGTTATGACAGGAAGACCTTTAGAGGTCGATACTTTAGAGCCATTTAAAATTGCTCAATCAATTAAGTTAATGCAGGTAAAACATGCAGTTATTACTTCAGTAGATAGAGATGATTTAAAAGATGGAGGTGCAAGTATTTGGGTCGAGACTGTGAATCAGATAAGGAAAAAGAATCCTAACACTACAATTGAAACATTGATACCAGATTTTAAAGGTAAGATTAAGGATATTCAAAAAATTATTAATGTTGCTCCTGAAGTTGTTTCTCATAATTTAGAAACAGTTAGAAGGTTAACTAAACAAGTAAGGATTCAAGCAAAATATGATAGAAGTCTAGAAACTCTTAAATATTTATCTGATGCAGGTATTAAAACTAAATCAGGTATAATGTTAGGTCTAGGAGAAACAGAAGACGAGATTTTGGAAACAATGTATGATTTAAGAAATGCAGGAGTTTCTATTATGACTCTTGGTCAGTATTTACAACCCACAACTAAACACTTGTCGGTTGTTAAATTTATCACACCAGAAGAATTTAAAAAATACGAAAAATTAGGTTTGTCACTTGGATTTCGACATGTAGAAAGCGGTCCTTTGGTACGTTCTTCATATCATGCGGAGAAGCATATTATCTAGTAAAAATTGGTTTTATTTTTTTTTGACTTAATTTTGAGTAATAAACAACTATAATACTTATATTTGTTAACTTGAAATTTAAAAATATATTAGGTATGAAGTATAAATTTTTACTACTTTTTTTAACTTGTTCTTTTTTATCCACTATGGTTTTTTCACAAAACACTTGTGGTACTTTTGATGGGTATTTAGAAGAACAAAAACAGAAATATCCAGATTTTTATAAGAGTTTGGAAGAAAGAAATGCACAGTTAGAAAAGGAATTTAGTGCTATATCGAATAATTTTTCAAGTTTAGAAATGACATCAACTGGTAAAAAAATCATACCGGTTGTAGTGCATGTTATTTATGATAATAAACACGGAGGAAACTTGACTAATGAAGAAATACAATATGCTTTAGATGTTTTAAATGCTAATATTAATGGTCAATCTGTTGATTTTGAGAGTAGAACTCCAGATTGCTTTGCTGCGGTTAGGGGAAATTTGAATGTTGAGTTTAGATTAGCTAGAAAGGATCCTAATGGTAATCCTACTACTGGAATAAATAGAGTGTTTTCTAGTTTAACAGCTTCACCAGAGCCTAGAGACGCAGTTAAAGCTTTAAGTTATTGGAATTCTTACCAATATTTTAATATATGGACGCTTAAGAGCTTTGCTCAGAACACATTGCTTGGATTTGCACAATTTCCTTGGTCAGGATCAATGTCAACGGATGGTGTTGTTTTATTAGCAGAACAAATGAGAAATGGAGGGACTTTAACACATGAGGTTGGACATTGGTTAGGCCTTAGACATGTTTGGGGAGATGCTGATTGTGGTGACGATAATGTAGCTGATACTCCACCTGCAGAAACATCAAATTTTAATATTAGTTTAGTTAACTTTCCACATAACTTAGGTTTTATTAATTCATCTGGCACATTACAAGGAGGTTGTATTGTTAAGGAAGAAAATTATGCTGGAGAGATGTTTGTAAATTATATGGATTATTCAGATGATGATGCTCAAACTATGTTCACTATAGGACAGAATGAAATCATGCGCTCTGTATTAGAAGGAGACGGTGTTGATCTTGGTTTTAGAGAGTATATGTGTGATCCTAAAAATTTAGAAGCTACTGGTCTTAGTTTAGTTAGTACAGGATTATCTGGAGAACCTGGTAAGATTATTCCACCTTTATCATGTCAACAAAAAGCTGAGTTTTCTTTTTTTGCTGAAAATTTCCCAACTCAAACATGTTTAGGCGAACAGATATACTTAAAAGGAAATAGAAATCAGTTTGATGATTTAGTTTATCATGTATGGGACTTTGGAAATGGAGTTGTTGACAGTACAACTGGAGCTGGACAAAGTTGGATTGCTTATGAATATCCTCAAGCAGGAGTTTATGATGTTAGTTTACGAATTAAGTATAATGAAACAAATAAAGTAAAAGTTACTGATTTATCTGTTCTAGATATGGATGAAGTAACATCTATTGAAGAGGTTCAAGATTCCTTACTTGTTCAGGCATCTACATCAGCTGAACTTGTAGCAATGGGTGCTGTTAACATCATAGAAATCACTCTTGATAGTTTAGGTGTTTATTGGGATATGCAGGATTCTTCTTATTTTAGAGGTTATGTTCCTCAGACTTACTACATCGCTTCTTATGTAAGAGAGTGTAGTGCTGCATCTTCTCAAATAATAAAGAAGAGATATGTGACAATTACAGATGATAATGATTTACCAATTCCATCTTCATCAGTTTTTGATTTTGAAGATGTTAATTTAGATACAACAACTCATTGTATAGATGATGATTGGTGTATTATTAAGCCTAAGGTTTTAGAATCTTTTTCCACATCTATTGATGCTTTTCCATGGGGATTTGGTGTTTCAGCAGAAGAAACTTGGAGATTAGAAAATGGTGTTAGTGTTGATGGAGATGGTGTTTCTTTAATGATTCCAAAACAAAGTTCAGTAGGAAAAGTTATAGAACCAGATGTGCCAATACCAGGATATACATTAAATGATCAAGAGACATGGATAAGACATAAATTGATTTCTAAATCATATGATTTAAGTGATTTTGATAGTCCAGCAATTAAATTTAGTTGGTCTGGAGCAGCTACTAGTGCCTCTCCTGTTAACTACTTAACTGTTCATTATTCCAATGAATGTGCTGGAGGAACTACAAGTTCAGGTTGGAATGAATTAGCTACACTAGATGTTACTAATAAGGCTATTTGCTTATTGTCAAATGGACAGTCTTTCAGTTTAGGAAGTAATCAATGTATTAATAGTATAGATACTTTAATGCAGTATGGAACAGCAAATGCACAAATGCATTCTATAGATTTTATTCCAAATTCTGAAGATTGGGTAGATACAGTTTTAACAAAAAATGAACTTAATGGAGATAATATTAAATTTAAGTTTGAGTATGTTTCAAAAGGAGCAGGAAATAATTTTTATCTTGATAATATACTTATTGGAGAAGAGGAAGATTTATTATTAAAAGAAGATTTTAGTATGTCTGCAAGGGTTTCAATATTTCCAAATCCAGCTCAAGAAAATACTACTTTTGTTTTAGAAGGATTATCTGATAAAGATGTAAGTATTAATCTTATTAATGTATTAGGTCAAGAGTTAGATGAACTATATAATCGGGTTATTGCTGGAGATTATGAACAAATTAATTTTAATTTATCTAAATTAGATAAGGGTATTTATTTTGTTAATATTATATCTGAAGGAAATATTGTTTCTACTAGCAAATTAATTTTAGAAAGATAATATTTTTTTGATTTTTTAAAACCCATCTTTTGATGGGTTTTTATTATTTGTATTTTTTTAGATTAATAATTCCTTTATACATTTCTGCATAACTATAATGTGATATCCAGTCACCAGTATTAATATATTTTGTCTTTTCATTGATATTAAAATCTAAAGGAATATGTCTATGTCCGAATATATAATAATCTACAGGTTTAATTTCTTGTTGTTTTTTACAAAAGTCAATAAGTATTTCTTTTTCTACAGATATGTCAGTGTTATTTTTTTTCTTATTATTCCTGCTTTTTTTGCTCCAAATCTGTGCAATTTTTATTCCAATATCAGGGTGAATAATAGAGAATAACCATCTAGAAATATTAGATTTAAATATAATTCTTAATATTTTATAAAAATAATCTCCATTTCCTAAACCATCTCCATGACCAATAAATATTTTTTTCTTTTGTATATTTAGTATTTTACATTCATTATGTAAAATTATACCTATTTCTTTATTTAGGTAATCTTTTGTCCACATATCATGATTACCAGTAAAGAAATGAATTTCTGTTCCATTATCTATTAATTCAGCTAGTTTTCCAAGTATCCTAACAAAACCTTTAGGAACTACTTTATTATACTCAAACCAAAAATCGAATACATCACCAACAAGATAAATACTTTTTGCACTATCTTTAATTTCTTCTAGCCATTGTATAATGATTTTTTCTTTCTTATGGCTCTCTTTTAGGTTAGGAGATCCTAAGTGAAAATCAGAAGCAAAATATATTTTTTCTTTTTTCAATTTTATTTTTCTAATCTATTTCTTAAAATTTCATTTGCTAATTTTGGGTCTGCTTTTCCTTTAGATAATTTCATTACTTCCCCCATAAAAAGACCTATCAACCCTTTCTTGCCTGCTTGATATTCTTTTACTTTTTCAGGATATTTCTTTATTGCTTCTTCTATGTATTTTTCTACAGCTTGAGTATTTCTTTCTTGAATCCAATTATTTTCTAGAGCAATATTTTTTACAGAGTTAGTACTTCCAATCATTTTTGGGAATATCTTGTTAGCTGCAATACTATAACTAACCTTTTTTTCTTCAATTAATGTTATTAATTCTGCAAGTTTTTTTGCACTAACATTAATATTTGTAATATCAATAGCGTTTTCTTTCAGGAAGGATTTAACTGTACCATTTATAAAGTTTGCTACTGTTTTGTAATTAGTTGTTAAGCTACACACATCTTTAAAATACAATGCTATATTTTTTTCTTCTACCAGAATATTAGCATCATAAAAAGAGAGCTTAAAATCTTTTGTAAACATTTCAAGCAACTCATCAGGAAGTGGAGGTAAATTTTCTTTGATATTAGATATAAAATCTTTAGTAATTATAAAAGGTTGTAAGTCTGGTTCTGGGAAATATCTATAATCATTTGCCTCTTCCTTATGTCTCATAGCAATAGTAATATTTTTATTTGCATCAAAACTTCTTGTTTCATGTACAACTTTTGCTCCATTTTCAATTATTTTTTTTTGTCTATCTATTTCAAAATTTATAGCTTTTTTTACGTTACTTGTAGAGTTCATATTTTTAATTTCTACTTTAGTTCCAAATTTTTTATTTCCTTTTTTTCTAATAGAGATATTTGCATCACACCTTAAGCTTCCCTCTTCCATATTTCCATCACATATATCAAGATAACGGACTATTTTTCTTATTTTATTGATATATAAATAAGCTTCATCTGCACTATTAATTTCTGGTTCAGATACAATTTCTAACAAAGGAACTCCAGCTCTATTTAAATCTATTAATGTGTCAAAAGGATCTAAATCATGTATGCTCTTTCCAGCATCTTCTTCCATATGTATTCTGGTAATATTAATTTTCTTTTGCGTACCATTTTCTTTTTTTATTAAAATAGATCCACCATTACAAATAGGAGTATTATCTTGTGTTATTTGATATCCTTTTGGAAGATCAGCATAAAAATAATTTTTTCTAGCATATTCATTCCTTTCTCTTATTTTAGCTCCAACAGCTAATCCTAACCTGATAGCATGATTAACAACTTCTTTATTTATTCTAGGTAGTGTTCCTGGGTGAGCTAATGATATTATAGAAGTTTTACTATTTGGACTGGCACCATAAATATTCTCTTCTGAAGAGTATGCTTTTGTTTTTGTAATGAGTTGTGCGTGAACTTCTAACCCAATAACAGCTTCATATTCTTGAGTGTTTTTCATTATTAATAAATTATAATTTTACCATTACTAATTTTTCCATTTGATTGAAGCATCTTATATAGATAAATACCTTCACTTAGACCTTCAGTATTTATTTTTGTTATTTTATTAGTAAGATAAATGCTTTTAACTTTCTTTCCAGATAAACTGAAAACATCAAAATATGTTCCGGATTCTGAATTTATAAAAAAATATTTATTTGCTGGATTTGGGTATATTTTATAATTATCTTTAATAGATTCTATGATATCTGTACTTTGACTTAGATTTAATATAAATAAACCAGATTGCATATCTGAAACCACAATATTTTCGGATGGAAAGTATGGGTATACTCCCCATGCACCTTTATAAGAAGAATGATTATTTGGTAAGTAAGTATCATACATCCAAGTTTGTATTGGGTTTGATGGGGTTGAAATATCAAAGACTCTTAGTCCATCATGATAATATGCTAAATATAATAGATTATCTTTAATTATACCATTATGAGCCATTGATTGTGAGTTGACACCAGAATTAAATGTTGATAATACACTAATATTATTAAAATCAGAAACATCTAATATTTTAACATCATATCCATGATTTTCATCTTGCATTGCATAAATAGTTCCATCATCATTAAGCCATCCGGAGTGATTATAACCAGCATCTGGATATGAAACAAAAGATGCTAATTCAATTGGCCCCATCCCGCCAGTTTGATCAAGGTAATGAAAATCAACAATTCTAAATCCATCGTAACCACAATTTAGGTAAGCAGTGTCATTTCGTACATATGCATCATGTACATGTCCAACATCATCATAGGAGTATAAGAATGTAGGGTTCTCAGGGTCAATAAGACTATATATATCCATAGCAGTATTAGTAGATGCGCAAGCATATAATTTAGCTGTCGCTGTATCAATGAATATGTTATGAGCTTTTCTGAATAAATTATTAGAATCATAAACAGTATTCACTGAATTTGGCAAATCAGATATATCTATAATTTGTAATGTACTTGCATTCCCTTCATCACAAACTGCATATAAATAACCTTTGTAATCATGATAATCTCTATGAATTACTCCGCTTCCTGTATATGCTCCAGCAACAAATGCAACTTCTGTAATATTGGTTGGATTTGTTATGTCAAAGAAATGGGTTCCTTCAGTAGAACCAATAATTGCAATTTCATGATTATCTACAATCACACCCCAACATTCATTGTATGCATTATCGTATGATGTTGAACCAACAATTGAAGAATCATTCCAGTTAAATAATTCAGTTGCTATTTGTTGTGAAAATATCTTATTAGATATTACTATAGCAGTTATCATTAAAAATATTTTTTCTTTCATTATAATTTTGTTATTAATTCTTTAATTAAGAAGGTTAGTTGTGGTTCTGATTTTTCTGCAGCAATTTGCACATCTTCATGTGTCACTTTTTTAATTTTTCCTGGCACACCTAAATCAGTTATTACAGAAATAGCAAAACAGGGAATATTCATATGTCTTGCAACAATTACCTCAGGAACCGTTGACATCCCTACTGTATCTCCTCCAATATTTCTAAAATACATATATTCAGCAGGTGTTTCTAGAGTTGGACCTGTTACACCAACATAAACTCCTTGTTGAATTTTTATATTTTTTTTATTTGCAATATTTTTTATGTAACTAATCATTTCTTTACAGTATGGTTCACTCATATCAGGAAATCGCACACCAAGTTCCTTAATGTTTTCTCCAATTAATGGGTTTGGTATTAAATTAATATGATCAGTAATTATCATTAAATCTCCAATATTAAATTTAGGATTTACACCACCACTCGCATTAGAAACAATTAATTTTTTAATACCTAAAAATTTCATTATTCTTACTGGAAAAGTCACTTGTTTAATAGAATACCCCTCATAGAAATGAAATCTTCCTTGCATTGCAATGATATTTTTATTTCCTAATTTTCCAAAAATTAATCTTCCAGAATGCCCCTCAACAGTAGATATACTAAAATTAGGTATTTCTTCATATGGTATAGAATGTTGAATTTCTATTTCCTTTACTAAACCTCCTAATCCAGTTCCTAATATTATACCAAATTCTGGATTATTTTGAGTTTTTTGATTTAAAAACTCTACTGTTTCATTAATTGCTTTTAACATAATTAATTATTTTCTTGTCAAATGTATAACTTTCATTAATATTTATTTCTATAGGACACACATAAATATTAATACCTTTAAATTTTGAGATAAAAGATTTTAATTTTACAGCATCTTTTTCAGTAGTTAATATTATTTTGTACTGATTTTTTTCTTTTTTATATATATCTAATATTCTTTGAATATCATTAATATTGTAATGATGATGATCATTATATTTTATATGATAAACTTCATGGTCTTGATTTTTTAGAAAGTTAATTATTGAATATGTATTGGCTACTCCAGTTATTAATATGATTTTATATTTATAAAAGTTGTTAACGTAACTTTCTTTTGTTAGGCTATACCATTTATTATATATAATATTTGAAAAGAACACATCTTGATTTGGTTTTTTATTTAGTTTCTCTAAAATCTTATTTTTTGTATTTACTGTTGGTTTAGTCGGGCATTTGGATATTATTATAATATCTGCTCTTTTTGCTTCTTTTTTATTTTCTCTTAATCTTCCAAATGGAAGAAGATGATCTTCAAAATAAGGTTTCTTAAATTCTGTTAACAATATATAAAGACCGGCTTTCACTTTTCTGTGCTGAAATCCATCATCTAGTAATATAACATTTGTTTTGGGATAATCAATTAGAATTTTTTGAATTCCAGCTGATCTGTTATTATCTACAGCTATAATTATATCGCTATATTTATTTTTTAATAGTATTGCTTCATCTCCATATTTATAAGGAGATCCGTTTTTTTCTACATACATAAAACCTTTTGACTTTCTTTTATAACCTCTACTTAACATAACAACATTATATTCTTTTTTTAATAGATTAATAATGTAATCAATATGTGGAGTTTTTCCAGTGCCTCCAATTGATAAGTTTCCAACACAAATAATAGGAATAGAAAAAACATTTGATTTTATAATTTTATAATCAAAGAACCAATTTCTTAAAATCGTAATACAACCATATATTATCGAAATAGGATATAACAAATATCTCATAATACAAAGATAGTTTTTTGTAATAAATAGTTTTGTATTTTTGAAAAATGAAAGTTAAAGATGTTGCAAGTTATTTAGAAGAGCTAGCTCCCTTAGAATATCAAGAATCCTATGATAACTCTGGACTTTTAATAGGTCAAGAAAACATGAAGGTTACCGGCGTTTTAATTACTCTTGATTGTACAGAAGAAATTATTAATGAATCTATTAAGAAGAAATGTAATTTGATCGTAACTCATCATCCTGTGATTTTTTCCGGTGTAAAGAAAATAAATGGAAATAATTATGTAGAACGGATAATCATAAAAGCAATAGAAAACAGTATTGCAATTTATGCAATACATACTAATTTAGATAATGTTTTTAATGGTGTTAATTCTAAAATAGCAGAAAAACTTCAACTGCATAACTGTAGTATTCTTGCGCCAAAAAGAGGTTTTTTAAAAAAATTAGTAGTTTTTTGTCCTGTAGAGAATGCTTTTTCACTTAAAGAATCTCTTTTTTGTGCTGGTGCAGGCGAGATAGGTAGATATAAAAATTGTAGTTTTTCTATAATCGGAGAAGGTACATTTTTCCCTATGAAGGACGCTAATCCATATCTTGGAGAAATAGAAAAGTTGCATAAGCAGCAAGAGGAAAGAATTGAACTAATTTATCCTTCACATAAAGAAGCAATTATTTTAAAATCTATGCGTGCAAATCATCCTTATGAACAAATTGCATATCAGGTATATTTACTTGACAATTATAACCCTTCAATTGGTGCTGGTATGATTGGAGAATTATCTGAAGAAATAGACTCAATTCAATTTATTAAGATATTAAAGAAAAAAATGCAAGCAGACAGTATTAAATATACTTCGCTAGTTAAGAAAAAAATTAAGAGAGTTGCTTTATGTGGAGGTAGTGGAGGATTCCTGTTAGATAAAGCAAAAAAATCTAATGCAGATATATTTATTACCTCTGATATAAAATATCATCAGTTTTTTGATGCAGAAGATGATATTATTATTGCTGATATTGGTCATTATGAAAGTGAGCAATTTACAAAGAACTTACTTTATGATATCCTTACAAAAAAATTCACTAAGTTTGCGATCCAATTATCAAAGATTAATACAAATCCAATAAATTATTTATAAAAATGGCAAAGAAAGATAAAAAGATTACTATATCAGTAGAAGAAAAACTTAAAGCTTTATTTGAATTACAAGTAATAGATAGTTCTATTGACAGGATACGTATTATTAGAGGAGAGTTGCCTTTAGAGATTAAGGATTTAGAAGATTCAATTGAAGGTCTTAATATTAGACTTGAAAAATTTAATATAGAATTGGATCAGTTAAAAGAAAAAATAGTTGAAAATAAAAACTCTGTTATTTTAGCAAATGAAGCAATAAAGAAATATGAAAAGCAGTTAAAGAATATTAAAAATAATAGAGAATTTAATTCATTAACAAAGGAAGTTGAGTTTCAAAACTTAGAAATACAGTTAGCTGATAAGCATAAGATCCAACATGAAGCTTCTATTTTACAGAAGCAAGAAATAATTAATGCATGTCAAATGCAGATTGATGAGAAAATATCTGAACTAAAGATTAAGAAGAAAGAATTAGATGCAATAGTTAAAGAAACAGAAAAGGAGGAAACTACTTTGTTAAAAAAATTAAATAAGGCAGAAAAGGTAATAGATGAAAAAATATTAAATGGCTATAAAAGAATTAGAACTCAGGTTGCTAACGGTTTAGCAGTTGTTTCTGTGGAGAGAGATGCTTGTGGAGGTTGTTTTAGTCAAATTCCGCCACAAAGACAATTAGATATACAAATGCATAAAAAGGTAATTGTTTGCGAGCATTGTGGAAGAATAATGGTTGATGCAGAAATGTTTACTAAATAATACATAAATATTTTAGTTTATAGCATTACTTTATTGAAAATTTCATTTAGGTTATGAGAATATTTTTCTTATTTTTCTTTTTTTCTTTTCAACTAGTTAATGCTTCAGATTATGTAAATGACAGGATGAATCAAGTATATACTTGTCTTTTCAACCTGCAATTTAAGAAGGCAGATTCCTTATTATCTATAGAAAAAAATGAGAACCCTAATAATCCATTCATTTTTTCAAATGAGTATTATAAAGATTTTTTAAGCATATTAATTACTGATGATCAGCAGTATTATGATCAATACAAAAAAAATAAATATGACAGAATAAATATACTTAAGGAATTTCCTGAAGAATCACCTTATTATTTTTATATGTTGTCTGATTTTTATTTACAATCAGCATTTTGTCATTTAAAGTTCCAAGATTATGCATTAGCATTTTATTCATTTGGCAGATCATTTTCTTATTTAGAACAGAACAAGGAGAAGTATCCAGAATTTATTTTAAATTATAAAGGTTTAGGATTATTAAACATGTTATTGTCATCAGTTCCCGATAAACATCAATACCTTTTAAATATTTTTGGAATGCAGGGAGATATGAATTTAGGAATAGATTATTTAAATCGCATCCTTGATGATTCGACCAAAACAACTTATCATAATGAAATTATTTTCATGATGTCATTTATTCAATTACACGTTTCTAATGATGAAGATGTGTGGTATTCATGTTTAGATAATATAGGTAAATCTTATCTAGATAATGTTTTGTTAAGTTATGTAGCTGCATCAATATCGAATAAATTAGGTTTAAATGATTATTGTATTGAAATATTAGAAAATTACCCTCTTGAAGATATTGATTTAGATTTTTATTTTTTAAATTATTTATTAGCTAATTCAAAGTTATATCAACTTAATTTTGAAGAAGCAAAACATTATTATAAGATATTTGTTTCTAATTATACAGGTAAAAACCATATTAAGTCTGCCTATCAAAAATTAGCGTGGATCAGCTTTCTAGAGTCAGATGATAAAAAAATGAAATATTATTTTAAACAGGCAACACTAAAGGGGCAAAAAGTTTTAGATATTGATGAGAAAGCACATAATGATGCTAAAGATTATATTGTATCGCATCCTTTGTTATTAGAAGCCCGATTTCTTTATGATGGAGGATATTATAAACAGGCACTCGCCAGAATTGACAGTATTAATCCTCTTTTGTTTTCAAATACTAATTATCAAATAGAATATTGGTATCGTCTTGGTAGAATAACAACCAAATTGGGGTATTCTTATAAAAAAATTATTGAATATTATGATATGTCATATGAAAAGGGAAAAGATAGTGATATGTACTTTGCTCCTATGGCTTGTCTTCAGATAGGTTTGATTTATGAAAAAAATGGTCAATTAAAAGAAGCTTATAATTACTTTATTAGATGTTTAAATTTTTCAGATTTTGAATACCAAAATAGTATTCATTATAAAGCTAAAAAAGGAATTAAGCGAGTATTACCTAATATCTAACTCCTAAAGTTATAATTATATTATGATCTGTATTTATTATATTTATAGGATCTATATAGTCTTCACTATATAACAGATGTTCATCTTGTTTTTGAGATAATATATAGGCAATATCTGTAAAATAACCACTTTTCCAATTTGCACCTATTCCAAAACTAAAATTTTCAGTAGTAAATTCTTTTTCTTTATAGGGGCTTCCATATCTAGCATATCCGCTTCTTGCTAGCAATCCATTTAATCCAGTTAAAATATTTCCTAAATGTACCTCTGTTCCTATTCGGAAATTATTTGTTTTCTCAAAATAATTATTAATATCATTATTTTCATCAATAAAATTATAATTGTCACTCACTATATTTATAGATGAATAATCTATAATTTCATAATCTATATTCAAAATCAATGTGTTTTCAAATATCGTTGAAGCACTTATGATACCTTTCCAAGGAGTAGACATTTCATATTCACTTAACACATAATATTCTGAAGAAAATTCAAATGGAATGGTAGCAGTATCAGTATATGTTGCTAAGGTTGTATTTAATGTTTGTTGCATATTATATAAAGTTGGTGAGTGGATAGCTAATCCGATTTTAAATGATTCTCTTAACCTTATTAATATCCCAGTTTTAATATTAATACCCGTACCACTTACTAATGACTCTTGATGAAAATCAAATTTTTGTATATGACTATTTAATATTTCATAATTTTCTTCTGAATATTTTGATAAAGAATAATGCCTTATTCTAGGCATGCCAATAGTTGCACCAATATAAATGTTATCATTCATTGATCCTCCTACACTAATACTAAATTCATTTTTACTTCCATTAGATTGAAAAATCTCTTTTTGAGTTTTTTTTGTATTACTATTTATATTTAAGATATATTCGCCATTATCACCAGCAATTGTCGTGTCAATTAGAAATGTTTGCCATGCAGGTTCTCCAAATAAAACATCTAATTCTTGAATATTTTTCCCTTGTGAAAACTCTAATATTTTATCAGCAAATGAATTAGTATAATTTATTCCCTCTATCATTATATTTTTATTATATGAAGCTAATTGATTGCCTCCTATAGCTATATTGAATCTATTCCAGTTTGGGTTTTTTAGAGGTAGAGAATAAACAACACCTATATTTGATATATTCATATTTTTTTTCTCTGATTCAATAGGTGTGGTGTAATAGGATTTTACATTATTAATTGAAAAGTTTGGTGTAATTGACATTTCTGTATTTTGGTATAAACCTATACCAGCGGGATTAATACTTAAAGAAGAGAATTCACCTCCTAAGGCACCAAAGGATCCCCCCATTGCAACTAATTTAGCTGTACCGATAGAAGAGTTATAAGAATATAGTAGTGCATCATATGCGTTTTGGGAATATGTAAAAAAGTAATTAAGCATGAAAATTATTAATAATAAATATCGATTCATTTTATCTAGGTTTTTTATAAGACCCTCTTGTATTAGGGCGGGTATTATTTTTAGTATTAGTTAATGATTTTCTATTATTACTTTTGTTGTAACTACTTCTATTATTATTGTAATTACTTCTATTATTATTGTAATTACTTCTATTATTATTTTTGTTATTGTAATTACTTCTATTATTATTTTTATTACTGTAGTTACTTCTGTTATTTATTCCTTCTTTATCCTTAGTTTTTTGTTGACTTCTTATATTATCAAATTTTCCAGAATAATCATTATTGTGTTTTCTGTTTTTCGTCTTTATTGATTTTATATTTCCATATTTATATTTTTTATAATTATGATAGGATGAATAATAGTTGCCATAGTAATTAGGTATATACCAGTTATAATAGTATGGATGATTCCAACCATAATAGTTATAAAAAGGATTATGGAAATGATTGCTGCTATAAGCGAAATAACTATTATTTCCAAAATAAAAACCAATATCATAATAAAAAGGATCATAACTATTCCAGTAATAATCTGTATAGATGTTTCCAAAATAATTATAATTATAGAAAGGCCTGTGGAACCTTCTTATTCTGTTGCTATAATTATATTCATCATAACTATAAAAATCATTATTATTTTCTGAATCATCTTCTTTTATAGAATCATATTCGTATGACTCTTTGTCAATTTTTACAGTTTTAATTTTTTCTTCATATGTTTTAAATTCACTACTTTTAAGATAATTTGGATCACTATATGTAGTATCTGTTGTGATGACGCATGAAGATAACATTAAGAAACATAAGTATATAAGTAAATTTTTTCTCATAAATTATTTATTTTTTAACTGGGTAAGAAATAAAACATTAATTTCTTAGTTTTGTCATAATTCTTTATATCTATTAACTCTATAACGAAACATAAGTAACAAAATTACATAATTAAGAATTAAATGGCAAAAAAGATTACATCAAGAAAGCAAGATTATTCACAATGGTATAATGACATAATACAACATGCAGATCTAGCAGAGAATTCTGGTGTTAGAGGCTGCATGGTTATCAAGCCATACGGTTATGCTATTTGGGAAAAGATGCAGAATGAATTAGATAAGATGTTTAAGGAGACAGGTCATGTTAATGCTTATTTTCCACTGTTTATTCCTAAATCTTATTTTTCAAAAGAGGCGGCTCATGTAGATGGATTTGCTAAAGAGTGTGCTGTAATTACACATTATAGATTGAAAAATAATGAAGATAATACAATAGTTGTAGATGAAACGGCTAAGTTAGAAGAAGAATTAATTGTACGACCTACTTCTGAGACAATTATATGGGATACATATAAGAAATGGATAGAATCTTATCGAGATTTACCATTATTAATAAATCAATGGGCAAATGTTGTTAGGTGGGAAATGAGAACGAGATTGTTTTTACGTACGGCAGAATTCTTATGGCAAGAAGGACATACTGCACATGCTACAAAAAAGGAAGCAATTGAAGAAACAGAAAGAATGATAGGAGTATACGCGACATTTGCTGAGGATTTTATGGCAATGCCAGTGATTAAAGGATTAAAAACTGCTTCTGAAAGGTTTGCAGGAGCAGAGGAAACTTATACTATTGAGGCTTTAATGCAAGATGGAAAATCATTACAAGCAGGTACATCTCATTTTTTAGGACAGAATTTTGCAAAAGCATTTGATGTTAAATTTGCAAATAAAGAAGGTAAAAGAGAGTATGTTTGGTCAACATCCTGGGGTGTTTCAACACGTCTTATAGGAGCATTAATTATGACTCATTCTGATGATAGAGGATTAGTTCTTCCTCCTAAATTAGCACCCTACCAGGTTGTAATAGTTCCTATATATAAGACAGATGCTGAATTTAAAATTACTGATAATGTTGCCATAGAAGTTAAATCAAAACTAGAAAAGATAGGGGTATCCGTAAAGTATGATAATAGACAAACTCATAAGCCTGGTTGGAAATTTGCTGAATATGAATTGAAAGGCGTTCCATTACGTTTAGTATTAGGTCCTAGAGATGTTCAGAATAAGACAATAGAAATAGCTAGAAGAGATACTTTGGAAAAGAATACTTATGATATTATAGATATTGAAGTTAAGGTTAATAGTCTTTTAGATAAAATCCAAAATAACTTATTTAATAAATCATTAGATAATCGTCACGAAAACACTTTTAAGGCTGATTCCAAGGATGAATTTATTGAGCTTATTAATAAAGGAGGATTTGTTTATGCTCATTGGGATGGAACAGCAGAAACAGAAGAAAAGATTAAACAAGAAACAAAAGCTACTATTAGATGCATGCCTTTAGATAATCAACAAGAATCAGGATATTGTTTATTTTCAGGAAAAGCATCTAAACAAAGAGTATTATTTGCACGTTCATATTAAGAAATGGAAAAAGAGATAATTAAATTATTAAAGCAAAAAGCTTCAACTAAACAAGATGTATATAGAAAAACACAGGCTATTTTTGCTGATTTGCAGAAATTATTAAAGCAAAAAGCAAGTCGTATTTCAAAATCAATTACTGTTCAGGATAAAAGCATTAAGATTGAATATTCTTCTAAGGGTAAGTTTGAAGCACAGATTAATTTTTCAGGTGAGACTTTATTATTTCACATGCATTCTAATATTTTTACTTTTCCTTCTTCACATCAATTACATAGAACCAAATATATAAAGGAAGATTCATTAAGAGGATTTTTTGGCGTTATACATGTGTATAATTTTCTTGCAGATTCTCTAAAGTATAATAGAGTAAATGATTCAGGGTTTTTAATTGCGCGTATTTTTATTAATAAAGATCATCAGTTTTTCATTGAAGGAGACCACGAAATAGGATTTTTATTTAATGATTTTATTAATCAGAAAATTGACAGCAAATATCTTGAAAAAATAATTGATGTTTTAATGATACATGCATTACAAGAAGATTTAGAGACACCGGAATTTAATAATGTAAGAGAGGTATATATACATCAAATACTTGATATGAGTAATAATCAGAAGATAAAAACTGCAAAACGTTTAGGATATAAGTTTTCTTTTGAGACAAATAATGAATAAAATCTTGCAGAAACTCAAAAAAAGTATAAATTTGCATTCTTAATTTAAAAAAAAATCACGGCCCGGTCGTCTAGTGGTTAGGACGCCAGGTTTTCATCCTGGTAACCGGGGTTCGATTCCCCGTCGGGCTACAAAAAAAATAATATGGCA
>MDTG01437666.1_pt1 | contig 22203 bp, 20 predicted proteins | sample 811421 | NCBI WGS metagenome assembly MDTG01 (sample SAMN05326645, study PRJNA326480) | marine metagenome | isolation source: seawater | place: Pacific Ocean: South East | collected 2011
GCCGCCCTCGTAGAGCTCGAGGCTCTGCTCGGCGCCGCGGCCGCCCGCCACGAGCACCCGCCCGTCGGCCAGGCGCGTCGCGCTGTGGCCGGCGCGCGCCTCGGCCAAGGGGGCCGCCGCCGAGAGCTCGCCCGTCGCGGGGTCGTAGAGGTCGACCGCGCTGGAGAGCGCGGCCACCTCGCCGCCCGTGATCAGGAGCGGCCCCTCGCCGAGCTGGACCACGGCGCTGGCGGCGCGGGCTCCGCCCGGAAGCGCGAGGGCCTGAGCCGGCGCGGGGCCCGCGTGGCACGTGAAGCCGATCGCGCGGGGCCGGGCCTTCAGCCCGCTCAGCGAGCGGAGGTCGGGCGTGATCCGCAGCACGACGGGGTCCCCGCCCGGCCAGGCGGGCTGGGGGCGCAGCTCGACCTCGGCGCCGCTGCTGACCGCGCTGATCGCGATCGGGACGCCGCGGATCGCGGCGGAGATCCCCGCCAGGGTTTGGTCGTCCACCGGCTCGGCGAAGCTCAGCCGCACGACCTGGTCGCTGGGCACGAGGGCCGCGCCGTCGGCGGGGTCGCTCAGGACCAGCTCCAGGGTCGCCGAGCTGACCGGGGCCAGGCCGCTGCTGACGCCGCTGGTGGCGCCGCTGGTGGTGGCGCCGGTCGCGGCGGAGCGGACCGGAGCGATCAGGGCCGCGCTGGGCTGGGCAGAGGAGTGTCCCCCGCAGCCAATCAGGCTGGCGCAGCCGGCGACGATCGCGCCGGCGGCGAGGCGCGCGAAGGGGAAGGACATGGCGGCTCCGGTGGGCTCCTCTCGCTCACCACTTCTCGCGGGTCCCAGTGCAAGCTCGCTGCCGTCGACTTAAGTCCACGCGCCGCTTGGGGCGGGTTGCGAGAGCGTTCCGCCTTGCCAGAAGTGGTGGACGAAGAGCCCCTGGAGCCAGGTGGCCACAGCGCGTCCAGGTCGGACGATCTCTCGTGCGCTCGCCCGCGTCTCTGGTCGTTCCGAGGACGGGCTAGGCTGGGGAGGTGAGCTCGAACAGTCTGGTGTGGCGGCGCCTGCCGCTCTGGGAGCGCGGCGCGTGGGTCCTGACGGCCCTCTGCTACCTGATCTCCACCATGGCGGTCCTGCCTGCGGACGAGCCGGCGCTCGTGCGGGTGGCCTCGCTTGCCATGGCGCCAGCGCTGCTGCTGACCTGGTTCACGCTGACCGCCCGCGCGCTACGGGGCACGCGCTCCGAGCGCTACGAGGTCGAGCTGGCGCGGGCGCTGGGCCTGGCCGCGGTCCCCTCGCTGGCCTTCGCCTTTCTGGCCCTCGCCGATTTGCATCCCGTCCAGCGCGAGCTCTACCGAGCCCTGGCATCGCTGCTGGTCGTCGAGCCCGCCTTCGCGGTCGCGGGGACCGGGGTCCTCCTGACCGTGTTCGTGACGCTCTGGGGACGGCTGCGCCTCCCGACCGAGGCCCAGGCCCGGCGCGACCTGCAGGACCTGATCGATCAGGCCGAAGCGGAGCTCGGGCCAGAGCCCCCGCCCCGTCAGCCCCTGCCCGCGCGCCGCGGCCTCTCGCGCCGCGCGCGCTCAGCCGAGCAGGCGGGCGGCGGCGACGGCGGCCTGCCCCAGGGCCAGCCCCCCGTCGTGGCAGGGGACGCGCCCGGGAGCGAGCACCTCGAAGCCCTCGGCGGCGAGCCGCTCGCTCAGGAGCTCGAGCAGGGTCGCGTTCTGGAAGCAGCCGCCGGAGAGGGCGACGGCGTCGAAGCGGGCTCCGCGCTCGCGCAGCCGGAGGGTCAGCGCGACCAGCCCCTCGGCCAGGCCGACGTGGAAGCGCGCGGCGATCTTCCCCACGCGGACCCCGGCCCGGAGGTCCGCTAGTAGCGGGCGCCAGAGGGGGGCCGGGTCGAGGCAGGGCAGCTCGCCCTCGCCGAGGGCGAAGCGATAGCCGCCCACCGCGCGGGTCTCGCCGCGGTCGGCAGGCTGGATCGCCGCCTCCAGCGCGCGCGCCGCTTGGCCTTCGTCGTGGATCCGCTCGGGGTGGATCCCGAGGGCGGCCGCGACCGCGTCGAACAGGCGTCCGCAGGAGCTCGCGGGCGGCGAGAGCTGCGGGTTGGCCAGGACCCGCTCCAGGAACCCCGGCTGGGCGTGCGTCAGGATGGCCCGCAGAGAGGACAGCTCGCTCAGCTCGGCGGCCAGCTCCTCGGGTGAGAACACGGCGCGGAGCTGGGCGTAGAGGTTGCGCCAGGGCTCGCGCGCGGCGCGCTCGCCTCCCAGCAGCGGCGCGGGGCGCAGGCGCCCCAGGCGCTCGCTGGCGCGGTAGTCGGCCAGGAGCAGCTCGCCGCCCCACAGCTCGCCGCCCTCGCCGAGCCCGAGCCCGTCGAGGGCGATCCCCAGCACGGGCGGCGCGTCCAGCGGGCGGCCGTGCTCGGCCAGGCAGGCCGCGACGTGGGCGTGGTGGTGCTGGACCGCGATCAGCGGCAGGCTGCGCTCCTGCGCCAGGGCGACGCCCACCTGGTGAGAGCGATACTCCGGGTGCAGGTCGACCGCGACCGCCGCCGGGCGGTGGGCGAGCAGGCGGCTCAGCCGCTCCAGCGCCGCCTCCCAGGAGTCGCCGCTGAGCGGTTCGCCCAGGTCGCCCTGGTGGCTGGAGAGGGTCAGCGCGCCCTCGGCCGCGCAGCCCAGCGTGCTCTTGAGGTGTCCGCCCAGGGCCAAGATCGGCGGCGCCGCCGCGCAGCCCGGCGGGAGGGGCAGGGCGGCGGGGGCGTAGCCGCGCGCGCGGCGGAGGATGCGGGCCGCGCCGGCCGTGACCCGCGCCAGGGAGTCGTCGCTGCGGGCGGCGATCGGCCGGTCGTGAAGCAGCAGCCAGTCCGCGATCCCGCTCCGACCAAGGCGCGCGCGCGCCTCCTCGGGGCGGAGGCAGGGCGGCTCCTCGCTGGGGTTGCCGCTGGTGCACACGATCGGCCGGGCGAGCGGGCCCAGGGCCAGGAGGTGCAGAGGCGTGCTGGGCAGCATGAACCCGACCTCCGCCACCTCGGGGGCGACCAGCGACGAGAGCGGGGGCTCGGCGCCCGGGCGCGCGCGCAGGAGCACGATCGGCGCGGCCGCGCTGGTCAGGAGCTCTGCTTCGGCGGGCGAGACCTCGGCGTAGCGGCGGATCACCTCCAGGTCGCGGGCCATCAGCGCCAGGGGCTTGCTCGGGCGCCGCTTGCGCTCGCGCAGGCGCGCGACCGCGGCGGAGTCCGTCGCGTCGCAGCAGAGCTGAAAGCCGCCCAGGCCCTGAAGCGCGACCAGCTCGCCGCGCAGGAGCAGGCGCCCGACCGCGTCCGCCGCGTCCAGCGCGTCGAGCCCGGCGAGGTCGGCGGGCTGGCCGTCGCCCCGCTCCAGCCAGGCCCGCGGGCCGCACGCGGGGCAGCAGGTGGCCTGGGCGTGGAAGCGGCGGTCGGCGGGGTCGGCGTATTCGGCGGCGCAGGCGGCGCAGAGGGGGAAGGCCGCCAGCGTCGTGCGCTCGCGGTCGTAGGGCAGCCCGGTCACGACGCTCGCGCGCGGGCCGCAGCGGGTGCAGGCCGTGAAGGGGTAGCGGTGGCGGCGGCTCGCGGGGTCGAGGACCTCGGCCGCGCACTCGGGGCAGAGCGCGAAGTCCGGCGTCAGCCGGGGGGCGCGCGCGGGCGGTGTGAGCGGGCTGGCGCGGATCTCGAAGCCCTCGGTAGGGCACTCCGCGCTCGCCCCGCGCTCCCACGCGGCGACCTGAGCTTCGTCTGGGAGGGCCGCCCGCAGGGCCGCCCAGGCTGCCTCGCGCTGCGCCGACGGCCCGGACCACACGATCTCGACGCCCTCGGCGGTGTTGCGGACCCAGCCGCTGAGCCCGCGCGCGCGCGCGACGCGAGCCACCGTCGGGCGGAAGCCGACGCCCTGGACGACCCCGCGGGCCAGGATCCGCTCCACGCCCGCGCTCAGGTCAGCGCCCGCGCCAGCTCGATCGCCGAGAGCGGGCTGCTCCCTTCGGCCTTGTTGTTGATCACGACGTAGGTCGGCCGCCCCTCGCGGCTGAGCAGGCGGCCGAGGTCGGCGCGGCTCCCGGGGTCGGGGTCCACCAGGCGGTCGAAGGGCTCGTAGCGCTCCTTGGCCGCCTCGTAGCGCAGGCCGGCGTGGAGCATCCAGCGCACGACGACGGCGGGCGCCTCGCGGTAGGTCTCGGCCAGGCGCGCGGCCTGCTCGCTCGGCGCGGGCATCGTCGGGTGCACGTTCAGGCAGTGCACCACGCCGAGGTCGGCCAGCGCGGCGGCGTAGTCGAAGGAGAGCGCGGCTTCGCTCCGCAGCTCGACCGCGTAGAGCAGCCCCTTGGGCAAGGCCCAGAGGAAGGCGTGCAGGCGCTCGGCGAAGGCGCGTGGGCCGCCGAGGAGGCGCACGTCGAAGGGCGGGAACTGGAACAGGAGCGGGCCGGCCTTCTCGCCCAGGGCGGAGAAGGGCTCGATCACGGCGCGCTTGCACAGCTCGGGGTCGAGGAAGCGCGGGTTGTCGCCGCCGCCGCGCTCGGGCGCGCGGAGCGGGCTCACGACCTCGCTCAGGACCTTGACCAGGAAGCGGAAGTCTGCCGGGACCGCGGCCGCGTAGGCCGCGAAGGTCTCGGCGGGGACCGGCGCGTAGAAGGCGCGGTCGACGCCCACGGTGCGGAAGAGCGGATGCGCCGCGTAGGCCGCGAGCCCCTCCTTGGCGAGGCGAGCGTTGCTGACCCGGCGGTCGTAGACGATCCCCTCCCAGCCGGGGAAGGACCAGGAGCTGGTGCCCAGGCGCAGGTTGGGGCGCAGGCGCGCGGCGAGCTGGGCCAGCTCGGCTGGGACCTCGGCCGGCCGCACGGGACCTTGCTTCTCGGGCGGCAGCCCGAACATTTGCAGCTGGTCCATGGGCGGGCCTAGGGCCCGTTGATCCCCGTCCCGGCGTCGTAGCCGTAGAGGCTGGACTGGACGCGGAGCACCAGCTGGGCCAGGTCGCCGCCCTCGAGCCCGCGCTCCTCGCGCAGCAGCGCCCGCAGCAGCTCGCCGGCTCGCTGGGAGGCGGCCTGGGCCTCCTCGGTCTGCTGGGCGCGGAAGTCACGCTGCGCCTGCTCCTGCGCGGCCAGGTAAGCGCTGCAGCAGCCGCTGCGCTCCATGTAGCCGTGCAGGACCCGCAGGGTGCCGTTGCTCTCGGTCAGGAAGGTCACGCCGCCGAGGATGTAGTTGCACCAGCTCTCGGACGCTTTGGGGTTCATGTCCCAGGCGACCGAGACCGTCTTGCCGTTCCAGGCGTGGCCCTCGAGCCGGATCTCCTGCTGGCAGTGGTCGCAGCGGATCGGGCCGCCGCCCTTGCCCATGAAGCGGAGCGGGTAGACCGGCGTCCGCCCCTGCCGCGGCGCGGTGGCGCTCACCACGCGGCTGCAGTGGGCGCGCGCGGGCGCCACGCGAGCTTCATGCGCCTCGTAGGCGGCCCAGATCGCGCGCGCCTCGGCGTGCGGGTCGACCTTGGGCTTGGGCGCGGGGGCGGGGCTCGGCGGCGGCGGCGCGGCGTCGCGCGGCCTGAGGCGCGCGTCGACCTCGGGCAGCCCCAGGCGCGCGCGGAGGGTGTTGATCTCGCTCAGGTCCTGGCGCCGCTGAAAGGGGGTCTGGTCGGGATACTCCTGCTCGAGGATCCCGAGCATTCGCTCCAGCCGCGCTCGCTCCTGCTCGTCCATGCCCGGCCTGACCCTAGAAGGAGGCCCCCCCTGTCGTGGCGTGGAAGAAGCGCGTGCCCGCGTGGCTGAGGTCCTTGCAGTTGCTCTGCTCGAGGTTGATCCCCTCGCAGTTGCAGCCGATCAGGCTCGCGCCGGCCAGGTCCGCCTCGTAGGCGTTGGCGCCGCGCAGGTCGCAGCTGATGAAGGTCGCGCCCTCGAGCTTGGCCTCGCGCAGGTTGACGCCCTCGAGGTTGCAGTCGATGAAGCGCGCGCCGCGCAGGTCGACCCGCGCCAGGTTGGCCCCGCCGAGCTGGCGCGGGGCCTTGAACTCGCAGTGGACGAGGTGCGCCCCGCTCAGGTCGGCCGCGGTCAGGTCGCAGTCGTCGAACACGAGGTGGGTCAGGCGCGCGCCCGCGAGCTTGATCCGCGAGAGGTTGGTCTGCTCGAGCTTCGAGCGCGAGACGATCCCGCCGCTCAGGTCGAGCTGCATCAGCCGGGCCTGGTCGAAGGCGCAGCCCTCGATCAGCGAGCCCTCCAGCCGGGCCTGGCGCAGCTCGGCGCCCTGGAAGGCGACCTCGGTCCAGCGGCTCTCGGGGAAGTGGACCTTGACCAGGCAGGTGTCGCGCAGGGTGCTCTGGTTGGCGCGGAAGCCGTAGAGCTCGAGCTCGGCCAGGTCGATGTGCCCGACGAAGTCGCCCTCGAGCGAGCGGCGCGACTCGAGCACGGCGGCCAGCTCGGCCTGTTGGAAGCGGCTCGTGTAGTCAGCCACGGGCGACTACTCGCCCTCCTGCTCGATGTGGACCTCGCCCTCGACGGGCTCCTGGTAGTACTCCTCGGTCAGCTGGCGCTTATCGACCAGCCCCAGGGCCTCCTCCAGCTCCTTGGTCAGCTCGACGCACTTGCTGCCGTCGCCGCCGATGACCTTGATCGAGACGTTGCCGTCCTTGTCGATCGTGATCTCGAGCTCGTCCTTGTCGGCCATGTCAGCGCCCCTCTAGGTCCAGCGGCGCACGCGCACGCGCACCACGTTCTGCTCGTTCTCTTCTTCTTCGACGACCTGGTAGCCCTGCTTGCTGACCTCTTCGAGGACCTTGCTGTAGGCGTACTTCTTGTTGAGCGTCTGGAGGAACTCCTCCTGCTCGATCCCGGCCCGGACCTGGAGCATCTCCCAGTCGCCGACCAGCGAGTAGCCGTCCGCCGTCTGGACGACGCCTATGTCGTAGCTCGACTTGGTGTCGATCACGGCGATCGCCTCGGTCGTGTCGCCCTGATAGCCGCGGACCGTCGTCACGCCTTCCTTGAAGGCGAAGCCCATCTCCTCGATCACCTTCTTGAGGGTCACGAGGCACTTGAGCTTGGTCTTGACCTCGGTGAAGTGACTCATGCGAGCTCCTTGGCGGCCTAGATGTCGATCTTGCGCGTGGTCTCGCGCTGCTCCGAGCGGTAGTCGCTGCTGGCGAGGCGAGCGCGGCTCTTGGCCCAGTCGCGCATGTCGTTGATGTCCTCGTGCATGGTCCGCGAGAGGGGGACCGTGTCCCCGACCGCGCGCAGGAGGTGCTGGTCGTTGAGCTCGACGCCCTCGTCGAAGGCGTCGTAGAGGGCCGAGATCACGACCTGCTCGATCTCCGAGCCCGAGAAGCCGTCGGTGGCCTCGGTCAGCCCGTCCACGTCGAACTTGGCCGGGTCGCGGCGGCGCTTCTTGATGTGAATGTCGAAGATCGTCTTGCGCTCGCTCGGCGCGGGCAGGTCGACGAAGAAGATCTCGTCGAAGCGGCCCTTACGCAGCAGCTCGGGCGGGAGCATCTTGACGTTGTTGGCCGTGCCGATCACGAACACCGCCGACTGCTTCTCCTGCAGCCAGGTGATGAAGGTTCCGAACACGCGCGCGGTGGTGCCGCCGTCGGACTGGCCCGAGCTCTGGGTGCCCGAGAGGCCCTTCTCGAGCTCGTCCAGCCACAGGATGCAGGGCGCGACCGACTCGGCGGTCTTGATCGCCTTGCGGATCCCCTCCTCCGAGCTGCCGACCAGCGAGCCGAACACCTTGCCGATGTCGAGCCGGATCAGGGGCAGGCGCCAGAGCGAGCTGACGGCCTTCGCCATCAGCGACTTACCGCAGCCCGGGATCCCGAGCATCAGGATCCCGCGCGGCTCGGGCAGCCCGAACTCGCGCGCCTCGACGGTGAAGGCCTTGGAGCGCTTGCGCAGCCAGTCCTTCATCTGCGAGAGGCCGCCGACGCCCGCGAAGGACGCGTCGGGGTGCATGAAGTCGAGGATCCCGCTCTTGCGGATGATCTGCTCCTTCTCGGAGTGAATGATGTCGAGGTCGAAGCGCTTGACCTGGACCACCGACTTGGCGAGCACGTTCTCGACCTCGAAGGCGGTCAGGCCCAGGGCGGCCTCGGCCACCTTGAGCTGCTCGGCCTCGTCCTTGTCGAACTCGGCCAGCCAAGTGGAGAGCGTCTCGTTCTTGTGGCCGCGCAGCGAGTCGGCCACGCGCCCCATGATCCGCTTGACGTCCTTGAGCGAGGGCAGGTCGAAGTCGACGACCGCGAACTCCTTCTCGATCTCGGGCGGGATCTTCTGGACCGGCGAGAGGATCACGCAGGCGCGCCCCTTCTTGGGGAACTCGCGCGCGATGTCGCGCAGGAGGCGCTTGACGCTCGGGTTCTTCATGAACTCGTGGAAGTCACGGAGCACGAAGAGGGCCGGGCCCTTGTTGTAGGACTTCATCCACTTGAGGGCTTCGATCGGCTCGATCTTGTCGGCGGCGCCCCAGTCGCTCGCGTCGGGGTCCTTGTCGGCGAAGCCCTCGGTGATCGACCAGGCGAAGGCCCGCATGCCGCACTTGTCGGCCACGCGCCGGAAGAGCAGCTTGCCGACCCGCTCCTCCTCGGGGGAGGTGACCCAGATCAGGGGGTAGCGCGCCTTGATCAGGTACGTCAGCTGCTCGACGCTCGAGGGGCGCTCGTTGGCGCTCTCGAAGACCGGCTGCTCGACCTCGGTGGTGCTCATGTCTCTCCTAAGGGGCCCGTGTGGGTCGCTGGGTCCAGGTCAGGTCAGTCCAGGTCGAGGCCGCCGAAGCGCTCGACGCCGGAGTCGTCCTCGTAGTCCACGTCCTCGTCGTCGTCGAGGTCGATCATGGGGGCGCGCTCAGGCTCGCTGGGAGCCTTGGCCGGCGCGCTCGGCGCGGGGGCGCGGCTGGGGCTCGCGCTGGGGGCGCCCGGGCTGGGGGCGCCCGGGCTGGGGGCGCTCGCGCTGGGGGCGCCCGGGTTGGGCGTGGCGGGCGGCGCGCCGACCGGGCCGGTGCCGCGGCGGGGGCGGCCCGAGAAGAGCGAGACCGTGACCCGCTCGCCGAACACGACCTTCTGGTTGTCGACCACCAGCACGGCCTTGCCGGCCTCGATCGAGAAGTTCTCCAGCTGGGGCAGCCCGGTCCGCGCCTTGAGACCGCTGATCAGGCGCGCGAAGCGCTCCTCGCTGGGAACCTCCTCCGCCTCGTCCTGGCCCTCGGGCATGTCCGGGCGATCGCCGCGCATGGCCTCGGCCCGCTCGGGCATCGGGAAGTCGAAGGGGATCGTCTGGTCGAGCACGTATTCCTTGGTGAGGGTGCACACCAGCTCGAGGAGCTCTTCGCGGGACAGGTTCTCGTGGCGCGCGCGCAGCTCGTCGAGCACGCCGCGGGCGTATCCGAGCGGGGACGTCTCCGACACTCCGCCTCCTTCTTCCGGGCAGAAGTATAGAAGGAATTAGCGCGCCCGTGCCCATCGTGCACGGTCAGCGAGGAGGCAGCCCGTAGCCTGCGCTGGGCTCCAGCAGGGCGAAGGGGGTGTCCGCCAGCCGCTTACGCAGGCTGGCGTAGCGGCGGGTCAAGATCGCCTCCGCGCGCTCTCGATCCTCGGGGACCGGATAGCCCTCCTCCTCGAGCGCGGCGCGGAGCTCGCTCAGGCCGGGGAAGGGAGCCTCCTGGGCCAGGAGGACCCGGGCCAGGCCGAGCAGGCTCGGCGCGCGGGTGTGCAGCAGGGCCTCCCAGCGAGGGAGCTCGGGGTCGTCGCGCACGGCGGGGTGGTCGCTCAAGCGCACGCCGAGCAGGCCGGTCGCGTTGAGCCGGTCGAGGAGGTCCTCGATCCGGGCCACGAAGGCCGGCGGTGGGCCTTCGCTCAGGGGCAAGTGGCGGAACTCGAGCGCCAGGGCGCGGATCGGCAGCGCGACCGGCACCTGATCCACGAGGGGCAGCAGCCCCAGCGAGGCGCAGCCGCGCTGGAGCCGCGCGCCGGCGGACGCGTCCGAACAGCCCAGCGCGACCGTGGCCAGGGCGGCCAGCGCACGGGCCGCCGCCGGAGCGCCCGGCTGGCGCGCGCCCTCCTGCAGGATCAGCCCCAGCGCCAGGCGCTGAAAGAAGGGGTCTCGGCTGGCGCGCCCCGGCGCGATCGGCTCCCAGCTCAGCCCGAGCAGCCAGTCCTCGAGGGGCTCTTCCAGCTCGAGCTCGAGGTTCATCAGGGCCAGCCACACGGCGGTCTCGGCCAGGTGCTGGTGCGCGCTCTCGGCCTCGGCCAGGCCCAGCTCCTCGATCACGCGCTCCACCCGGTGAGCATGGCGCGCGCTCGCCATGTCGGCCGGGCGCTCACCCAGCCGGAAGCTGTCCTCGGGCTCGCCCTCGGCGTCGTCGTCGCTGGGCTCAGGCGCGGATTCGGTCTCGGCCATGGGCCGGGATTCTACGCGCGGGGCGACGTAGACTCCGCCCGATATGGCCGACGCTCCTCGCAAGACTCTGCTCGCGCTCGCGGCGCCGTTGATCGTGAGCTTCACGATCCGCTCGCTCCTGAGCTCGATCGACGTCGTCTACGCCGGCCAGCTCGGCGACTCGGCCGTGGCCGCGATCGGGCTCTTCTTCCCGATCGAGTTCACCTTCATCGCCTGCTGGGTCGGGACCTCGGCCGCCCTGACCAGCTACCTGAGCAAGGCCATGGGCGAGCAGCACGAGGGGCAGCTGACCCAGCTGCTCGCGGTCAGCCGCAAGATCGTGATCGCCCTCAGCGCCTTCTTCCTCTGCGTCGCGGCGGGGCTGTGGTTGCTCGCCCCCCACCTGCCCCTCGAGGCCGACCTCGCGCGCGACTTCCGGATCTACGGCGCGACCGCGATGGCGGGGATCGCGCTCTGCGCCTTCTGGTCCGTCCTGCCCGACTCGCTGATCAAGGCCCACCACGACACGCGCTCGACCATGATCGCGGGGCTGATCTCGGGCGTGCTGAACCTGGCCCTCAACACGCTCTTCGTGTTCGGCTTCGGCTGGGGGATCTTCGGGATCGGCCTCGCCACGGGGCTCGCTCGGCTGGGCTCGCTCCTCTACGCCCTGCTGCGCGCGCGCGCGCTCGAGGCGCAGCGGCGCGAGGACTGGAAGACGGCGGCGCCGCCGCGCAAGCGCTACGGCAAGCGCCCGGGCTACACCGACGCTGGCCTGCTCAACCGCCCCTACGCGGCGCTCTTCGCCCTGGGCGTGCCCTCGGCGCTGACCTACGTGCTGATGAGCACCGAGGGCGCGCTGGTCAACGGCGTGCTCGCGAGCTTCGGCGACGCCAAGGAGGCGATCGCGGCCTACGCGATCTATCACCGCTCGGTGATGCTGGCGCTGATGCCCGTGATCGCGACCGGCGTCGCGGTCCTGCCCTTCGTGGCGCGCGTGATCGGCGAGGGGCGCCACGGCGAGGTCCGCGAGCAGCTCGGCGGCGCCTTCAAGCTGGCCCTGGTCTACGTGGTCCTGATCGCCGCGCCGCTCTGCTACTTCGGCAGCGCGCCCCTGGCCCGCCTGCTGGCCGAGGGCGAGACGACCCAGCGCCTGGCCTCCTTCGCGGTCCGCTTCGGGACCCCGCTCGGCGCCCTGTGCGCGGTGCCCTTCATCCTCTGCCGCCCCGCCTTCGAGGCGCTCCAGCGCGGCGCGCCGGGCCTGGTGATGGCATTCGTGCGCTACGTGCTGCTGGCGGCCCCCTTGGCGCTCGTCGGCGCCTTCGCCGCGCGTCAGCTGGACCAGGAGCCCTTCTTCGGGCTGATCGCTGGCCTCGTGATCGGCTCGGGGGTGACCTCGGTCGCGTTCATGGTCTGGCTGGGCAAGACCCTGCACGAGCTCAGCCAGCCAAAGACTTATCCCAAACCAGGGGCGTAGCTTCGTCTCGGGGGACGGGCTCCGTAGGACCTGTCAAGGTGGGAAGGGGAGTCCTATGAAGACGATCGCGCTCGTTTCGTTCTTGTCCCTGGCGGCCCTCGGGATCGCCCGCGGCGACGAGGAGCCGCGCCGAGTCACGCGGCAGATCTCGATCGACGCCGAGGAGATGGACCTCGCCGAGCTGCTCGCGCGGATCAGCAAGCAGACCGGCAAGACGATCCTGCTCGACCCCGACGTGAGCGCCACGGTCAGCCTGACCCTGCGCGACGTCTCCTGGCGGATCGCGCTCGACCTGATCGCGGAGCGCACGCGCTGCAAGATCCGCCGCCACGGCGAGACGCTCTTGCTCTACCGGCCCGCCGACCTGATCGACATCGAGCTCTACGACGCCAACGTGCGCACGGTCCTGCTCCTGCTCGCGCGCTACGCGGACAAGAGCATCGTGATCGGGCCCAAGGTCCAGGGCACGATCACCCTCTCGCTGCGGGGCGTGAGCGCGATCCGGGCGCTGAGCGCCGTCGCCAAGACGGCCGGCGACTACCTCGTGCTCCCCGAGCGCCGCGGGTCCTGGCAGGTCGCCGCCGGCAAGGACGCGCCCGAGAAGCCCGTCACCGAGCCCCCCGGCGAGGAGGTGCTCTACGAGGGGACCTTCGTGCGCTTCGCCGAGGGCCGCCTCGAGCTGCTGGTCCCCAGCCAGGTCAAGGGCCGCGCGCCGCGCACGCGCCGCTTCGTGCTCAGCGCCGACGCCAAGCTCCGCGCCCTGCAGACCAAGGTGCTCGCCAAGCTGAAGGCCGGCGCCAAGCTGCACGTGGGCGCGCGGCGGATCGAGGGGCGGCTGGTAGTGACCCACTTGGTCGGCCCTTCGCGCTAGGCAACTTCAAGACCCCAAGAACGCGCTCAAGATCTACACCGTCGATATGGCCCCCGAGTTCGCCGGGATCGGCCTGACCAAGATCTTCGTGTTCGACACCCGCACCGGCGACGTGGTCGACGAGTCGGAGATCATCGACTAGTCGTCGCTGCTCCTTTCGCGGCTCGAGTTGCGCCAGGGCGAGTGAACTCGCCCTGGCGTTTCGCTCTCCGGACGCTTCACGAGCGACGCCCTCGCCGACGAAGCGCTCCTCTGCGAAGACTCTGCGTCCTCAGCGCCTCTGCGGTGAATCCGCCACGCGCGCCTCGCCCTCGAAGCGCGCGGGGCAGTCCACACGAAGCAGGGAGCCAACGCGCGGGCGTCAGCTCCCTGGTCTCTCTGGCTCAGGTTGTCGAGGCGCTAGACGAGCGCTAGCGCGCCCATCACGCCGCTGTCGACGATCTGGCGCACGGTCGCGATCGCCTGCTCGAGGTCGTTGTGGACCGAGCAGCGCCGAAGCAGGTTGCGGCCGCGGAAGAAGCCGTCGAAGCCGAAGCCCTGCTGGACGACGAGGTAGATCCTCAGCCCGCGGTCCAAGCCCGTCTCGAGGCTGAAGGCCGCCAGGCTGTCGAGGGAGCCGACCTGGCGCAGGTCGAGCACGACCCGGCGGACCCCTTCGTCGGCGAGGTCCTCGAGCGCGTTGCCGAGCTGGCGGGCGCGGCGACCGCGGAGCTTGCCGTTGACCGTCAGCAGGACGGCCTCCTGGCCGCCGCCCTTGTTCAAGGACTGGCTGGCGAGGGAACGGACGGGAAATGCGGAGGGGGAGGACGCCCCACCCTCGAAGAGCTGCTCGCTCATATCTCGACCTCTCGGGCTGGCCCAGATTGCAATTCGGACGCCCAGTCCCTTGCTGGGGCTAAACCCTTGTGGATTAGTCGCCGTGACACTTCTCTGACAGGCGGATTTCCGAAATCGGGCCCCGATCGGCGGATGATGTCGGCTGACGAAGCGAGCCGGATGCCGCCGCCGCGGTCGTGTAAAACGTGGTGACTGTGGCACCGCGCTGGGTCAAGAAACGGGACGGGCGAATCGAGCCCTATGACGAGGCGCGGATCGCGCGCTCGGTGATCCGCGGCGGCGGGCGCAGCGCGACCCACGAGGAGCTGGAGGCGCTCGGGCGCGAGATCGCGCGCAGCGTGACCCTCTTCCTGGCGCGCCTCGAAGAGCGGGCCCCCGAGACGCGCCAGATCGCGCGCGCGGTCAGCGCCGCCCTGCAGGAGACGGGCCACGCGACCCTGGCGCGAACCGTCGAGGACTGGCGCTCGTGGCGCAGCCGGCGCCGCTCCGAGGTGCGGGTCCGAGAGCCCTCGGCCGGCAACAGCGACGAGACCTCGCTCGAGGTGCTCTCGCTGCGCGCCGCGCGACCCTGGACCAAGCAGCGGATCGTCAGCGAGCTGATGGAGGAGGCGAGCCTCGAGCGAGAGCCCGCCGAGGACGTCGCGCGCGCGGTCGAGGAGCGCGTGTTCGCGGCCGGCCTGAACCAGATCACGACGACCCTCCTGCGCGAGCTGATCGACGCCGAGCTCTTCGAGCGCGGCTACTCGGCGCAGCTCGGGCGCCTGGAGGTCCTCGGCGTCCCCAAGCCCGACCTCGAGCAGCTGGCCTTCCTCGGCCAGGGGCGCGCGCCGATCGCCCTCGAGGACCGCGTGGCGCGGACCGCGCTCGAGCGCTTCGCCCTCGACGAGATCGTGCCCGGCGCCGGCGCGACGGCGCACCGACGCGGCGACGTCCACCTGGCGGGGCTGAGCCACCCCTTCCGGATGGCGGCCTCGGCGCTGGCCGTCGAGACCGTGGTCGCAGGTGACGAGCCGGCCGGCAGCTGCCTCGAGGCCGTCCGACGCTTGATCCAAGCCACTCGGGGAGCCACCACCAGCTACGAGCGCGCCTTCGGGCTCGTGGGCCTGGCCGACGCCTTCGCGCCCTGGGCGGACGAGCCGATCCTGGGCGAGGCGCTGGCGCTGCTCTTCGAGGCCCTGATCGAGCCCGTGCCCGACGACCTCGAGCCGGCCCCCGAGGTGGTGTTCCTGCTCGAGCCCTACCCCGAGGACGACCCGCGCGCCCGGGTGGCCGCAGCCCTCCTCGACGCCCAGCTCGCGCTGGGGAAGCGCGGCGAGGGCGTGCGGACCCTGCTCCACCTCCAAGGGGAGGAGCCCGAGGACGGCTGGGTTCTGTGGCTGGCGCGTCTCCGCGAGCTGGCCCGCGCCGGCGCCGAGGTCGAGCTGGCCGCGGGCGCAGGTCCGGGGCTCTGCGCGCGGGGGATGCGCGTCCGCGAGGTCGCGCTCCAGGTCGGGCTGCTCAACCTGCCCGCCGCGGCCCTGGCTGCGGGGCGCGGCAACCGCGCCGGCTTCAGCGAGCGCCTCGACGCGGCCGTGGAGGCGCTCTTGGGGGCCTTCCACCTGCGCCGACGGCGCGTGTTCGCCTCCGTCGTCCGGCCGGCCTTCCCCCTCTTCGGAGACGCCGACGACGACGCCGAGGAGGTGCGCGCGGACGCCCTCTGGGACGTCGTCGGCGTGGTCGGCCTCGACGCGGCGATGCGCTTCCTGGTCGGCGAGTCGCCGCGAGACAACCCGCGCGTGGCCGAGCTGGCGCGCGAGGTCATTGAGGAGGTCCACGCCAAGCTGGAGCGGATCGGCGGACGCCTGGGGCTGGGCTCGGTCCTGCTCGAGCACGTGCCGACCACCGACGTCGGGACCCGCCTCGCGGCGCTCGACCTCGAGCGCTTCGCCGAGGCGCGGGACCTGCTCGGCGACGAGACGAGCTGGGACACGGGCGTCGCCCCAGAGCCCGAGGCGATCCTGGACGACCTCTCCGTGCGGCTCTGGGTCGGGCGCCGGGTCCAGCAGCGCCTCGTGATCGGCTCGTCCCACCTGAGCGTGGTCCAGGCGGACGAGCTCTTCGACGCGCTGGCGCGCGGCCTGCGCGGGACGACGCGGCTGCTTCGGCGCGCGGAAGCGAACAAGCGATGAGCGCGGGCGGCTGCCACACCTGCGGCAAGACCGAGCGGGTCGAGGCCTGCTTGTTCTGCGGCTTCTCCTATTGCTCGCTGCACCGCGGCGAGCTGGGCGGCTCGGTGGCCTGCGCGGGCTGCCTCGAGGCGGAGCACGAGCGCAAGCAAGCCGCCAAGCGCAAGCGAGAGGCGCGCGAGCAGAAGCGCGCCGCTGCCAAGGCGCGCCGTGAAGGCGCTCCAGAGCCGAGCGAGGAGGCGCTCCCGCCGCCGCCCCTCCCCGAGCCGCCCAAGGTCGGGCCGCTCAGCTACGCCCTCTTCGCCGCGGCGCCGACCGCGGCCTACCTGTGGTTCTTCCTCGGCTGGCTGGGGCCCCGCCACGAGCTGCCAGGCTGGGTCACGCCCGCCGGCACGGCCCTGGGCGCGCTCGTCGCGTTCGTCGGCGTATGGGCGATCGCCAAGACCCGCCTCGCGCCGGAGCGACCGCAGTGACGCGCCCGCTCTGCTGCCTGGCGCTCTGCCTGAGCCTCGCGGCCTGCGCCAGCGAGGACGCCGCCTCGAGCGCGCGCGAGGTCGGCCCGCGCGAGGTCGGCGCGCCCGTGGTCCTCATGACCGACTTCGGGCTTCGCGACGACGCGGTGGGCCTGATGCGCGGCGTGATCGCCGCGCGCGCTCCGAGCAGCCAGATCCATGACCTGACCCACCAGGTGCCCCGCTTCGACGTCCGCGCGGGGAGTCGCTTGCTGGGCGAGTCGCCGGGCCTCTATCCGCCTGGCAGCGTGTTCGTGATCGTGGTGGACCCCGGCGTCGGCACCGAGCGGCGCGCGATCGTGGCCCGCCTCAACAACGGGACCATGCTCGTGGCGCCCGACAACGGCGTCCTGAGCGAGGCTTTGCGCCGCCACGGGCCAGCCGAGGTGCGCGAGGTCGTCAACCGCTCGCTCCTGATCCCGGCCCGCAGCGCGACCTTCCACGGCCGCGACGTGTTCGCCCCGGTCGGCGGCGCGCTGGCGGGGGGCGGGGCCGACTTCGGCGACGTCGGGCCCGTGATCAGCGACTACGTCCGGCTCGAGCCGAGCGTGGGGCGGATCGAGCAGGACGCGCTCGTGGGCGAGATCGAGGCGGTCGACCTGCCCTTCGGCAACGTATGGACCAACCTCCCCGCCCAGCTGCTGGGTCAGGTCGGCTGGGCGCCTGGCACGATCCTGCGGGTGCGGATCGGCGACCGCTCGCCGCTGGTGATCCCCCTCGCCAACACCTTCGGCGAGGTCGAGCGGGGCGCGCCCCTCGTCTACCCCAACAGCCGCGGGCGGGTGGCCTTCGCCCTCAACCTGGGTGACTTCGCGCGCAAGCACGAGGTCGAGGCCGGCCAGAGCGTCCGCATCGAGCGCTTGGGGAACTGATAGAGCGCTTTGCGCCCGCCCCTTCCCGCCACACGTGGCCTTCAGGATTCGGAAAAGCGACCGTCGAGGACGCGCTAAGTCCTTCGGCTGCGTTCCACTTGCCTGGTCTGCCGCGTGCAGCGGCGGAGCAGGTGAGATTCCCTCTAGTGCTCAGCGCGGCGTGCTTGTTCCTCACGCCCGCCTTCGCCCAGCCGGCCCAACCTGGACCGCAGGCTCACTTCGCGCCCTTCGAGGACCCTGAGGCGGTCGCGCTTCAGCTGATCGACGGGGCCACCCAGAGCCTCGATATCGCGCAATACAACATTCGCAACGAGCGCTTCCTGGTCGCCCTGCGGGCGGCGCGGGCGCGCGGCGTCGCGATCCGGATCGTGGTCGACGCCAAGAACGCGCGGAACCCCTGGAACACCCTCGACGACACGATCGAGGCCGAGGGCTTCGCGATCAAGCGCTTCGAGAACACCTCGCACCGCTACGCGATCATGCACCACAAGTTCACCGTGATCGATGGCGCGCGGGTCATGACGGGCTCCTTCAACTGGAACGAGACCGCGCAGCTCGTCAACGACGAGAACATGATCGTGCTCGACGATCCGGGCCTCGTCGCGGGCTACCAGGAGGAGTTCGGCGAGCTCTGGGGCAGCCAGACCGAGCAGCCGGGAGTCGCGCAAGGCGCCAACGGCGAGCTGCTCTTCTCGCCCGAGGACCGGCCCCGTCAGCGGATCGTGGACGCCATGAAGGCGGCCCAGCGGCGGATCCTGATCGCGATGTTCACCTTCTACGACCGCGACGTGGCGCGCGCCGTGGCCGACGCCGCGCAGCGCGGGGTCGAGGTCGTGCTCCTGACCGAGAAGAAGCAGGCCGACAAGACCGGCGAGGACGAGCGGGTCGCTCGCGCGGGCGGGCGCGTGATCGTCGGCGCCAACGTCGGCGCGGCGCACTCGGCCATGCACCAGAAGTACGCCGTGATCGACGACGAGCTCGTGATCACGGGCGCCTGCAACTGGAGCTGGACGGCCTTCAACCACAGCAACGAGGACGTGCTCTTGCTGCGCGACGCGGCCCTCGCGCGCCGCTACACGGACAACTTCGCGGGCCTCGTCCTGCGCTACGACGCGACCAACTACCGCCCCGTCGACTTCGGCGTGGCCCGGGCCGAGGCCATGACGCACCTCCTGGTGCGCATGCCCTACACCCAGCCCGGCGACCGGGTCTTGCTCACGGGCGACCACCCCGCCCTGGGCAGCTGGAGCGCGGCGGGTGGCGTCGAGCTCTTCACCAGCGACGGGATCTTCCCCGCCTGGTCGGGGCGCGTGCGCCTGCCGGCCGGCGCTCAGGTCCGCTGCAAGGCGATCGTGCTGCGCGCGGACGGGAGCGTGCGCTGGGAGCTCGGCCAGGACCGGCTGCTCGACGTGGACGCTGCCGGCACCGACGGGGCGATCGACGTGACCTTCCGTGAGCGAGTCCCCGTGACCTTCCGCACCCGCGCCACCCTGGCGGCCGGCGAGGAGCTCCGCCTGGTGGGCGCCGACCCCGCGCTGGGCGGCTGGGACCCGAGCAAGGCGCCCGCCTTCACGGCGGACCCCAGCGACCCGAGGGCGCTGACCCTGGTGGTCGAGCTGGCGGGCCGCAACGCCTACGCGGGCAAGCTGGTGCTGATCGACGCCAACGGCCAGCCCAACTGGGAGAGCGGCATGGACCGCTCGCTGGTCGTGGGGGATCAGGACGCGCCCCAGGCGCTGGACCTCCCCTCCCGGACCCCGGCGACCCCGGTCAGCTCGACCAGCCCGGTCAGCTCGAACCCCTAGACGGATCCCCGAATCGGATCTCGGGCCCCCTGCTTCGGACATGGTTGGGAAGAAAGGGCGGATTGGGTAGACTCCGCCTCGCGCGCGCGACGCGCAGGAGATAGGCCGTGGCCGCTCGTTCGATCCTCTTCCTCGCTCTGCTGACCCCGCTGCTCACGGGGTGCCTCGGCTCGCCCGAGGCCTACCGGCCCGGCTACGAGCCGCGCCCGGCGCAGATCACCCTCGAGAGCGCCGAGGCGCGCGCCATGCGCCTCGCGGTCCCGATCCATATCGAGCGCGAAGACACCTGGATGCTGACCTCTCGCAAGGAGATCGGCCGGGTGATGGGCGGCGTGCCCAAGAACCCCTGGAACACCTACGAGTGGGAGCTCGACGACACCCTGCGCCCCTTGATCCGCAACATGGGCCCCGAGATGGGCGCGGACCGGGTCCTCGGTCGTCAGCCCGTCAAGCGCCCCCTGCCCGAGGACGCCAACCCCGCCTACAAGAGCAAGAAGGCCGAGGGTGCAGGCGAGGGCGAGGGCGAGGACGAGGGCGACGAATACGGGGACGAGTAAGCCCCAGGCGGGTCTCCTCCCCCACCCCTGGTTGCCCCTGCTCCCTCCCTGTGGTCTGATCTCGGCCCTTTCTCGAGGAGGCCACCGTGGCGACCATGACCCTCATCCAGGCGATCACCTCGGCCCTGCGCGACGAGATGCGCCGCAACCCCGACGTGCTGATCCTCGGCGAGGACGTCGGCCGTAACGGCGGCGTGTTCCGCGCCACCGACGGGCTGCAGGCGGAGTTCGGCGAGGACCGCGTGATGGACACCCCGCTCTGCGAGACGGGGATCATCGGCGCCGCGATCGGAATGGCGCTCTACGGCATGCGTCCGGTCCCCGAGATCCAGTTCCTGGACTTCATCTACCCCGCCTTCGACCAGATCGTCTCCGAGCTGGCCAAGATGCGCTATCGCTCGGGCGGCGAATACGGGGCCCCGGTCGTGATCCGCACCCCCTACGGCGGCGGGATCAAGGGCGGCCACTACCACAGCCAGTCGACCGAGGCCTACTTCACCCACACCGCTGGGCTGAAGGTCGTGATCCCGAGCAACCCCTACGACGCCAAGGGCATGCTCCTGACCTGCCTGCGCCAGGACGACCCGGTGCTCTTCCTCGAGCCCAAGGCGCTCTACCGCAAGAGCAAGGGCGAGGTCCCCGAGGAGGACTACACGGTGCCCCTCGGCGAGGCGGTCGTGCGCCAGGAGGGCAGCGACATGACGCTGGTCTGCTGGGGCGCCATGGTGCCGGTCACCATGGAGGCGGCCAAGCGCGCCGAGGACGACGGGATCTCCTGCGAGGTGCTGGACCTGCGCACCCTGGTGCCCCTCGACGAGGCGGCCCTGCTCGAGAGCGTCAAGAAGACGGGCCGCATGATCGTGGTCCACGAGGCCCAGCGCACGAGCGGCTTCGGCGGTGAGCTAGCCGCGATCGTGGCGGAGAAGGCGCTCGAGTATCTCGAGGCGCCGATCCAACGCGTGACGGGCTTCGACACCCCCTTCCCCTACACCCTGGAGGACGTCTACATGCCGGATCCCGACCGGATCCTGCGCTCGATCCTCCAGACCTATCGCTACGAGTTCTAAACCAGCGCCCAGCCGGTCCGCTGGCCACGCGGTCCCGACCGCGGCGGCCCAGGGTCCCGGCCGGCGCTAGATGGCAGAGAGGCAGGCTCCCATGGCAGAGCGCTACGACGCGGTGGTGATCGGCAGCGGCCCGGGCGGTTATGTGTGCGCGATCCGGCTCGGTCAGCTGGGCAAGAAGGTGGCCTGCGTCGAGCGCGGCGACCTGGGCGGCGTGTGCCTCAACTGGGGCTGCATCCCCAGCAAGGCCGTGATCCACGCGGCTGAGCTGCGCCAGGAGATGAGCCACGCCAACGAGTTCGGGATCGGCCCCGGCGGGGAGGTCCCCGTCGACGTCGACAAGCTGCGCACCTGGAAGGAGGGGATCATCGCCAAGCTCCACGGCGGGATCCGCGGCCTCTTCAAGGGCGCCGGCGTGACCCTGATCAAGGGCAGCGCGCGCCTGAGCGGACCCAACTCGGTCCACGTCGAGCTGAACGAGGGCGGCACCCAGGACCTCGAGGCCGAGGCGATCGTGGTCGCGACCGGCGGCAGCCCGATCGAGCTGCCCTTCCTCCCGCGCAGCCACCCCCGCGTGTGGACGAGCGAGGAGCTGCTCGAGCTGAAGGAGATCCCCAAGCGGCTCGCGATCGTGGGCGGCGGCGTGATCGGCCTCGAGTTCGGCTGCAGCATGGCCAAGCTCGGCAGCCAGGTCACGATCGTGGAGCTGCTCCCGCACCTGATGGGCGGCTTCGACCCCGAGATGCTCCGTCCGGTGACCAAGAAGCTGAAGAAGCTCGGCGCCACGATCCACACCGAGGCCAAGGCCAAGGGCCTCGAGGACACCAAGGACGGCGTCAAGCTGATCGTCGAGGGCAAGGACGGCAAGGACATCGCGATCGAGGCCGACCGGGTGCTCGTCTCGATCGGCTTCAAGCCCAACAGCCGCGGGATCGGGCTCGAGGACGCCGGCGTTCAGACGACGGAGCGCGGCTTCGTGCCGGTCGACCCCCAGTGCCGGACCAACGTGCCCTCGATCTTCGCGATCGGCGACCTGACCGGCGCGCCCTTCCTGGCGCACCGGGCGAGCAAGCACGGCGTCGTCGCCGCCGAGGCGATCGCCGGCAAGCCGACGGTCTGCGACTTCCAGGCCATGCCCGCCGGCACCTTCTGCGACCCTGAGGTCGGCACCGTCGGCCTGACCGAGCAGGAGGCGATCGACGCCGGCCACGACGTGCAGATCGGTCGCTTCCCCTTCGCGGCCCTCGGCCGCTCGCTCGCCCAGAACGCGCCCGAGGGCATGGTCAAGGTGATCGGCGACAAGCAGAGCGGCCTGCTTCTCGGCGTCCAGATCACCGGCCCGCGCGCCAACGACATGATCGCGGAGGCCGCGCTGGCGATCGAAATGGGCGCCCAGGTCGAGGACCTGGCCCTGACGGTCCACACCCACCCGACCTTCTCCGAGGGCCTGATGGAGGCCGCCGAGGACTTCCTCGGCCACGCGATCCACGTCACGCGCCGCAAGCGCTAGTCGCCGATTGCGAGCGAGAGCGAGCAGGGGTCCCCGGAGCGCAACCGGTCTCCACACCTCGGGGGGCTCGGGATTGCGAGAGCACCCAAGGCGCCCCCGCACACACTTCAGAGCAAGAGCGTAAGGGGCTGGTGCGCAACAATCCCAAGGCGTGGAAGCTCAGACCTCTAGCAGCACCAGCCCCTGGTACTCTTGCGGGCC
>MDTG01419260.1_pt1 | contig 22201 bp, 22 predicted proteins | sample 811421 | NCBI WGS metagenome assembly MDTG01 (sample SAMN05326645, study PRJNA326480) | marine metagenome | isolation source: seawater | place: Pacific Ocean: South East | collected 2011
GAACGTGCGACAAATTGTTAAAATCATTGCTGACAATAACAATTTTAAAATGACTTTCTGCATCTTCTGGAACATTGTGCATAAAGCTTTCATTGAGTATCTTTAATGAAGATACATTCATGCATTCATTAAGGGTATTAATTATTTTATTTTCAATAGATCCCTTATTCATAATAACTGCATTATAAATGAATAAATCTTGGAAACTTATTTAAATAATAAATTAAGGGTAATCGCGACCTAGCAATTTGTTATAAAAAAGTGCAAATAAGATTATAACAACAGCTCCTAAGGCAACCGGCATTAAAACAAAGGACAATCCCTTACCACCAAGAATTGCAATAATTGGATTTGCACCAGCCGGCGGATGAATTGAATCGAAAGTTGCCATAACAAAAACTGCCAGACCCACGGCAATTCCAAGAGAAATAAATGAAGACCCCATTAATGCAAATATTATCACCCCACTTAAAGCTGATAATGTATGGCCTAAGAAAATATTCTTTGGTTCTGCCAATGGACTATTATGAACTGCCATTACTAAAACCATACTAGCTCCAAAAGGAGGTATTAACCATATATCCCCATATTCAGAAAAATGAAGATATGAAAGTAAGCTAATACATAAAAATGCACCAAATGCAGATAAGAAATTATCTAATATAGTTTTTTTATTAAATATATTTTTCATATTTTAAGATTAACTTATTTTTAAAAAATTATATATTAACTATTTAATCACCCATCGTGCGGTTGTTGATTGATTGTTTCAATTAGTAATGTTATTTCTTCCCACTTTGCCCATTCAACTGAATTCAGGATCGCTGCATATTCAGCAGCACGTAACATCGCAATAGTTTGAGCCTCGTCTCCATACTGAGTAATTAATGAAATGGCTATTTGTCTAAGGTTTTCTTTCATCTTAAAAAGATATTATCAAGAGATATCAGATAAAAATAGATTTATACTTATTACTGTATGAATATATTATGGATCAAAGATGGTAAAAAAGGCCATGAAAAGCAAGTTCAAGCCTTGCTTGAAGAACTCTCAAAAACCATAGATATTAAAATATATGAAGAAAACTACCATATAAGCTCACTAAAAAGATCTATAGACATATTGCATCATGCAACATCCTATATATTTAAAAAATATGATTCATGCAAAATTTTACAAGACTATAATCAGAATGATATTCATCTTGTGGTAGGGGCTGGAAGCAACATACATACTCGCATACTCTTAATAAAAAAAGTACTAAAAAAAATCTACAACAAAAATATTATTGCTATAAGTTTATTAACACCCACCCTCTTTAAGAATGAATTTGATTTTATCTGTGCTCCAAATCATGATGAAATAAAGTTAAGTAAGTTTAAAAATACTATCTTTTTTGAAGGTTCTTTAGCTAAAGTTTCTATTCAAAATCCAGATGATGACATTGGCCTGATTGGTATTGGTGGTGTTAATAAACACTTCATATTTAATGAAGATGATTTAATAAAACAAATTGAGTATGTCTTAACTTTATATCCAAATAAAAATTGGTATTTTTTTTCATCCAGAAGAACTACAAATTTAATGAATAATAAAATTAAAATTTTATCTAAATCATTCTCAAATATAATTATTGCTCATGAGGATTTTGACGAAATTATTAAGCGAGCATCTATTAAGTTTGTAACTCAAGACAGCATGAACATGGTTTACGAGAGTCTTTCTACTAAAGGTAAGACATTTCTATTTAACATGAAATATAAGAGTGAAAATAAAATTACTAAACAAATAAACAAATTACTAACAAATAAACAAGTTGGTTACATAGAGAATATATTAATGGCGGATGGACTCAATAAGATTAAAATTCAACCACAAAACCCTCATTATGAGATATTTGCTGAAGTTGAGAAGCTTGCTTTTAAGCTTTTAAATAAATTAGATACAGTAAAATGAAGATTGCGCATCTTGTATTAAGCAATGTATATGCTGGCATTGAACAACATGTAAACGAATTAATATCTGAGCAGCAAAAAACATGTAAAGTCACACTAATATGTAATTCACAAATCAAAGATAAATTTGATTGTTCAAATATAATTGTAGTTAAAAATTTCAGTAGAAACTCGCCACTGGGATTGTTTAAGTTACTTTTATTGATTAAAAAAATTGATATTAATTTAGTGCATACTCATGGATCTAAAACTTCTAGAATAATTAGTTTAATCTCACCATTACTTCACATCAAACATGTGGCAACTGCTCATGGTATTAAAAAAAATACTTCACCATTTATGAAAGCTAATAGATTAATTGCTGTAAGTTCAAAAATACAAAGTTTAATAGATAGAGATTCAATAAAAATTAATAATTGGTGGTCACCTATTCTTCCTGAAGAGATTCATAGAAAGAACGAATATGTTTTAGCAGTAGGCAGACTTGAAAAAGTTAAAGGATTTGATTTATTAATAGAATCTTGGAAAAGCATAAAATCAGACTTAGTTATTGTTGGAAGTGGTAAAGAATATTCATCTTTAAATAAATTAATACTTAATTTTGGGCTTGAAAATAGAGTTAAGATAATTAATGAGGTACCACAAAAAAACTTAATTGAATATTACCAGCACGCGTCTATGTTAGTTATTTCATCTAGAAATGAGGGTGGGCCACGTGTTGCTCTAGAGGCTTTATATTTAAAGGTTCCAGTTATATCTACTGACGTTGGACATATGAGTGAAATATTGCCCATGGAACTGCTAGCAAAACCTAATGATCTCGCCTCGTTAAAAGATCTAGTAGAGCGATATGTTAATAACCCAAACTTCAATCAAGGATCAATATATCAATATGTTGCAGAGGAGTTTTCTCTTGCTTCTAAAGCAAAACAAATAATGGAAGTTTATAGAGAATTACTCGTATCGGAGTGATACTGCAGGATCAAGCTTTGCAGCCTTTCGCGCTGGCCAAATTCCAAAAAATAAACCAACCATAGCTGAAAATGTTATAGAACCAATAATTGCGCTAAATGGCATAGCAAAAGGCCAATCTTGAAGTGAGGCTAATAGGTATAAAACACTCGTACCAAGAAAAACACCCACACAACCCCCGATAACGCAGAGTAAGATTGCCTCAACAATAAACTGAGACATGATTGCTTTATGTGTTGCACCCAGTGCTTTTCTTAGCCCTATTTCACGCGTTCTTTCTGTAACAGAAACGAGCATAATGTTCATTACGCCTATTCCACCAACAACTAAACTAATACCAGCAATGCCCGCTATCAATGCAGTAAAAATACCAGTTGCCTGTCTTCTTAAATCTGAAAATTGACTATAGTCATTTATATTAAAGTCATTATCTTCACCTGGTCCAATATCATGCTGTGCTCTGAGAATTCTTTCAATAGTCATCATGATTTCATCAACATTTGCATCATTTTTAACGCCAACATTTATTGAGTCTACGTTTTTTGTTCCAAACAATCTTTGCGCACCGGTCATAAGAGGGACATATAACTCTTCGTCTGGACTTTGCCAACCTGTATTACCTTCCTCCTCGAGAATTCCTATAACTTTATAACCTGTACCTGCTATGAGAATTTCTTTATTTAAAATATTTCTTGGAGTGGTTTTCAATTCTTTGGGGACAGCAGAACCAAGAACCACTACCCTTTTTCTTCCGTAATCCTCATCTTCATTAAAGATTCTTCCGTATTCGATGTCATAACCCCTGACCTTAAAATGAATAGGTAAGTTACCTCTAATTCTTTGGTTGATATTTGCATTGTTAAATTTTACTTGCCTGTTTCTTGAGATGTATGGAGATATCATCCAATCATGATCTTGGTTTTTAGCCAAAGCATATGAATCTTGTATATCTAAAGGGATAAAGCCTTTTGTTACTGCTCCTCTTCTATTTTGCCCAGGACTAACAGTTAATGTTCTTGGACCAAAGTCATCAATTTGTGCGTCCAAAGCCTTATTAGCACTTGAACCAAGCCCAATAACAGCAATCACAGCAGCAGTTCCAATAATAATTGCTAAGGTGGTTAAAAAAGATCTAACTATATTAGATCTTATAGACGTCATTGCTGATATTATGGATTCTTTAAATAGCATTATCCAAAACTAAATGAGGCTTGAACTCTTTCTCTGAATCTTTTTTGGTAATCAAAAAGGCTTTTACTAGGAAGAATAAATACAGAATCTTCTTTATCTAATCCATTAACAATTTCAACATTGGATAAGTCTGAAACACCTATTTCTACCCAAGTTAACTGTGGGCCATTTTTAGAATCTTTTATAACTATAAACTTATTAAAATTCTCACCCTCTAGTGTATCAATTAAAAATGTATCGATTTTTTCCTTGGAGATATTTAATATACTGGCTGCTGTATAAATATCTTTTCTTGTTCTAAGCGACATTGTTGGGGCGCTAAGAGAAACTTCTTTATTTAGCACCTCTATTACAACATCAGTATTCATACCTAAAAGCAGTAAGTTTTCATCATTATCTATATCAATTAAGACTGGAAAAGTTGTAACATTTTGTTCTATCTTTGCTTGGGGCTCTATCTTAGATACAACACCAAAAAATTCTTTATCTCTGTATGCTGCAACTTTTATAGATACAACTTGACCGATAGAAACCTTGCCAACATCAATTTCATCAACCAAGGCTCTAACCCTAACCTTTGAGAGATCTGCCATCGTCATTAACACGGTGCCTCCACCTACTGCTGATGTTGGTGATGATATGACTTGACCAACCTCAACAGGTCTTGAAATTATTGTACCCTGCACCGGCGATCTAACGATTGTATCGTCAAGAGCTATTTTTGCATTTTCATAAGTTACCTCAGTTCTAACTAATGTTGATTTAGCTTGAGCGTAACCCTCTTGTATGTCTTCAAAATCTTTGTCAGAAATACTGGCATTCTCATGGAGTTCTTTGCCTCTTTCATATTGAGATTTTGCATTATCTAATCTTACCTTAGATGCCTCTAAGTCTGACTTAGCCTGATCTAATATATTTTTAGGAGTTCTTTGATCTATCTGCCCTAGAATTGATCCTTTTTCTACAGTATCGCCAACCTCAGCACCTAAGAGCAATATCTCACCAGATGCTTTGGATTTAATTTCTACTGAAGATATGGCCTCAATAACTCCTGATGCTTCTATAGAAAGCTCTAGCTGCTTTGAAGAAATATTTTCTTTTTTATAAAAAGTTGTTTGCTGCGTTGGCTCTTCTTTAGACCCACAGGAAACTAGAACAAAAGCTGTTAAAGATATGTAAAAAAAATTTTTATATTTCATAGCGTGCCTTTTAATTATATATTTAAATCAGATTCAATTAAGCCATCTTTGATATTTATTATTCTCTTTGTTTGTCTTGCAATATCCTCCTCATGAGTTATGAGGATAATTGTTTGGCCCTGATTATTTAACTCTTTAAATAAATTCATTACATCATCACCTGTTTGAGAGTCTAAATTTCCTGTTGGCTCATCTGCAAAGATGATGCTTGGTCTATTTACTAATGCTCTAGCAATAGCTACTCTTTGTTGCTGGCCGCCTGATAATTCTGAGGGGCTGTGGCTAATTCTGTCTGAAAGACCAACTTTATCTAGAACATTTTTTGCTCTAGAAATTGCCTCACTTTCAGAAACCCCAGCATATTTCATTGGCAACATAACATTATTTAGAGCAGAATTTTTTGCTAATAGATGAAAAGATTGAAAGACAAAGCCAATTTCTTTATTTCTAATTGAAGCAAGAGCATCACCATCAAGATCGTTAACAAGTTTATTATTAAGATGATAGTTACCATGAGTTGGTGTGTCTAAGCATCCAATAATATTCATTAGAGTAGTTTTTCCAGACCCAGACGGACCCATAATGGATAGAAACTCACCTTTTTTAACAGATAAATTAATACCCTTAAGGGCTTCAACTGTTTCAGAACCAACTTGAAAATGTCTTTTTAAATTTTCTGTTTTAATAATCATAATTATTTTTATAACATGTTTGACAGTTATAAGTGTGTAAAGTTTCCTTTTTAATTTGCAGCTGCTGCTCTAAGACTTTCAGTTGAATTCATATAACTTAACCAGGGCTCAACATCTTCTTCTTTTCCTAGCTTCGAAGCTTTGGCTAATTCAATTCTAGCATTAGCAAAATCATCTAATTCAATATATGAAATTCCAATAAGCATTTCTAGTGATCCAGGTCTTTTATTCCACCCTTTTTGTCTTGCAAGTTTAAGAAACTTTATAGCCTGCTTGTAATTTGAATTCTGAAGATATATTTGACCGATGCGATAATCATATTTTGAATCATCAGATAACTTTGTAACCTGAATAAGTGCTTTGATGGCATTATCAAAATCTTTAGCAACAATAAATGCATTACTAAGAAGCTCATTGTGTTTAATATTATTTTCTAGAACACCAGATGCTAGGCCTTTTTTTACAACTTTAGCTGAATCTATTGGTAAATTTTTGAATAAATAAAAATTTGCTAGATTTATATATTCTGATGACTTTTGAAGTAAGTTTTGTTGCAATTTAAATTCAAGAGATGCTAAGGATTCTTCTTCAAATTTAATAATATTATAAATACCTGCCATTTGTTCGATATATGACTTATTTTTAGGTTTTACTCTTACCAAATCTTGTGCAACTTCAAGGGCTTTAAAGTATTCTTTTTTTTCAGTATGTATTGCAAATTTAAGTTGAGCCCAGTTTTCTACAAAAACAGAAGAGTTCTCCAAGGCTAAGGTAATATATTTTAATGCGTTATCCCATTCGCTATCTTGAGCATATATAGTTGCTAGGGTAGCGTAACCCTCTGGTCTTAAATCAAATTGTTTTTCAGTCCCAATACTTATCCATTCTAAGAAGGCTTTCTTCGCAGCATCTCTTTGACCATCAACATAAAGCACTTGACCAAGTGTAAACTTGAGCATAAAAACATCATAAGGAGGCATACGCCTTTTCATATCAGCTTTTTGAAGATATGTCAGAGCCTCCTGATTTCTATCCTGCGATAATAAAAAATATGCATAAGTTCTCAAGATAACAAAATGATCATAAGAATTGCTTGAATAAGAGTCGTCTACGTAATCTTTATATGTTTTTTCAGCTTGTTCTATATTACCCTTATCAATATTAGCTTGAGCACGTTCCAGCATGTTATAGACCCATTGTTGAATAGCTTCTTGAGCTAACAATGGTTTAGCTGAAAGCATTATTAGTATTAATAAGATTTTTTTTATCATAAATTAAATTCTATTGTAGTTGAGCCAACTTGTTGAACTGCAACACCATCAATTACTCTTGGTTTAAACTTCCATCTCAGCACAGCTGATAATGCAGCTCTATCAAATATTCTAGGAGGTCTTGACTCACTAATAACTGCATTTATTACTTTACCCTCTTCATCAACAGTTAATTGAATTGTTACATAACCAGTTTTACCTGCCATTAGTGCATCCCTTGGGTATCTTGGTGCTATTCTAACGAGAGGTATTAATGCGCTATTAGATGCTAAAGAGTTCGAACCTTGCAACATTGCACCTTTTAAATCTATAGGTGTTTTTATATCTGGAAATTTTATATCTAAGTTAGGTGTAACTGGCTCCACAATGTCAGGTGTTTCAAGTTTTGGCGGAGGTGGTTTTTTTGGTGGAGGTGGTTTTTCAGGTAAAGCTCTTTGTCTTTCATTTAAAAAGTCATTCTTCTTAAGTCTTACAAAATCTACCATGCTGGAATCTTTTACAGAATCAAAACCCTTGCCAGAGGGCAGGATTATTATGTATATAACTAGGAATATGAAGAATGTACTTAAAAAACCACCAGCTATAGCCAATGAATTTTTATTCTTTAGATCAATCTTTTTGAGCAGCGATTGATACATTTTGAACTCCTGCAAGTCTAACTTGATCCATTGTTTCAACCAAGAAGCCAGTTTTAGACGATTTATCTGCTTGAATAATTACAGAGCCTTCTGGATTTTCAGCCTTTAATCTCTCAACATTAGCTCTTACAGATCTTAAATCTACTCTTCTCTTATCTATCCAGATCTCATCATTAGCAGTAATAGCAATAAGTATATTACCCCTTTCATCTCTTACAGCAGTAGCAGCATTAGGTCTATTAACCTCAACACCTGTCTCCTTAACAAAAGAAGTGGTCACAATAAAGAAGATAAGCATGATAAAGACAATATCAAGCATAGGCGTTATATCTATAGTGGATTCGTCTCTTTCTTTATTTTTTCTTCTAATCATAATTTCATTTGTTCAATGTCATACTTGATCTCAAGCACAGATTTATCAATAGCTGACTTAATTCCAGTAAGTAAAAATAATCCAACTATAGAAATAAATAAACCAGTCATTGTAGGTAATGTTGCTCTAGCAATTCCAGACGCCATTGCCCTGGCATTTCCTGTTCCAGTAATAGCCATTATGTCAAAAACTTCAATCATCCCAGTAACAGTTCCAAGTAATCCCAGTAAAGGACATAGCGCAATCATGCCTTGGATAAGTAGTAGATTTTTATTAGCTTTTAAATTAATAATTGATATGTTTTTTAATTTTATCTTATTAAAGAGCCATTCACTCGTAGTTTTGTTTTTATCAATATCATCTTGAGCATCATCTAAAAGATTATTAATTTCAGAAATAAAAAATATTAACCTTTCAATAAGAAGTGTAGTCATAATTATTGCTAAAACAAATAACACAATTATTACTGGGCCACCTCTATCAAAAAAATCCAATATGGATGTAAAAGGAAGGGTTAAATAATATAGCATTTATTTAATAGATGATGATGCAACAAAGCCAATGGCTTGCTCTTCGTATATCTGGCTAATAGCCCTACTTCTAGAATCTAAAAGATTATGAATAAATAATAAAGGTACAGCAGCAATTAAACCAAGCATTGTTGTAACTAATGCTTGTGAAATACCTCCAGCCATCAGTTTTGGATCACCAGTTCCAAATAATGTTATAGCTTGGAAAGTTTCAATCATTCCTATGACTGTACCAAGAAGACCTAGCAAAGGAGCAACAGCCGCAAGTAGCTTAATTATGCTTAAATTCTTTTCTAAAGCAGGTGAAGCTTTTGCAAGCACATCTTCTAGTTGTGCCTCAAGCTCCTCAGGATTTTCCCCTTTATGAGAATTATAAATATTGTTAAGTTTTCCTAAAATTGATGTGTTAGAAAAATTACCGCTACTTAGCTCCTGGTTAATGGTCTGCGTTTCATTTCTAAGAAATAAAAATTGAAGAACACCCATTACAATACCTGCAAGAAGTATTAACAATATTACATATCCAACAAAGCCGCCTTGATTGACTCTTTCAAGCATGCCAGCTCTATCTATTAGTTTTGTTAATAGAGATCCTCTCGTAGGATCAATAAATACTTCTCTGTATTCGATATCATTATTTTGTAATTTTTTTGCAGCTCTTCTAATTGAGCCCTCAGGTTGTTTAGCTAAATATTCAAGAACATTTTGCTCACTTACAAGGTTTAAGTAATTTCCATCGGCAACAGAATTGAAAACACCAATTCTAACAATATCAGCATTAATTAACTCTCCTGATTTAGATAATATATCAGTGTTTACTGTTTTAACTTTACCGCTTTCATTTAACTCATTAAGAATTTCATACCATAGTCTGTCAAGCTCATCAGAAGTAGGTAAATCTAAACTTTTTCTCTCGGCCAAATTGCCTAAAAAAGCAATCCTTTCAGGATATTCGATATTTGTGAGCGATAATGAAAATTGACCCTTTGATTCACCAGCAGTTTGTCTAACGATACCAAATAATTCACCAAAAGATCCAAGCTTTAAAGTTAATTGTTCTTCAAGCTCAGAAAGTTTTTTATCGTTATCTTCATATTGCTTGGTAAGTTTCTCACTTCTATCTTCTTCAGCATTTAGCTTATTTTTCATTTGGTTAAGAAGATATTGTTGTCTATTTTTGTCAGATAAAAATTTATTTAAACGATCTTTATCTTCTGCGGCCCTTATGGAGGCCGTGGTTTTAACTGATTCTACTAATAAATCTAGGTCAGTTATTACTGGTTTGACAGGTGTTTCGCTGACATTTTCTTGAGCAACAAGCCCAAACATCAGCAAAGGTAAAGCAATAATATTTTTATTCATTTTCACTCCTATAAACAGGAATTTTAATAAGTGCAGGTGGAGCTTGTTTTGATGCTACTTTTAATGCATCAGCTGTAGATCTTTTAATAGATGAAGACGCTTTCTCCCAAGATGATAAATTTGTATCCCAATATCCACCCTTGCTACCATCAACTGTTAAATAAGTAAGTGCTATTCTTCCAATTCTTAAAAAATCAGCACTAGTTTCCACACCATCAATCACTATATTATCTCTATATGACTCTATAGTTCTTCCGTATTCTAATTCAGTCTTATAAGCCTCAATTATTAGTCTAAATTTCTCAGATGTTGAAATATCCCCCCTATCCATAGTGGACTTAAGAGTTTCTACTCTAGATTTTCTTTCGTTCATTAGAAAGGGTATATCGAGCTGAATAAAATTCTCTAAGCCATCTATCATTCGAAGCATAAATGGAACAATTCTTTGATTTGTTTGATCTAACTCATCAATCTTAAGAATAATATTTTCAATCTCATCAATTTGAGAGTTAATAATCTTTTGAACTTGATCATTGTATAACTTAAGAGAGTCATACGCTTTTGAAGTAGACTGATAGTCAGCTAACAAAATTCGAGTTTGCTCATCTAACTTAACAATTTGTTCCTGGGTTAGGCCAGAATTCTCAATACTTTCAGTTGACAGTTTAATTGTATCTTCTACAACATTATCATTTGTCATTTCTTGAGCAAAAAGTGAGACACAAAGAATTGTGCTTAATGTATATAAATATTTCATGATTTAATTCTAAAACAAAAAGGAGGCATAAGCCTCCTTTTTATATAATTAGATTCTTAGAATCTTACTTGATAAGTTAAGTAAGCCTCTGGTCCAAATCTAGGATATCTGAATGAATTGAAGCCATAAGGATAGAATGAACTTCCTTGGTCATATGCAGGATCAGTATCCGGTATTGAATCAAAGACATTGGTAACAGTCAATGAAACGAATGATTCAGGAGTGATAGTGTATGCTACCGCTACATTGGTTTCAAAGTATGGATCTAGTTTAAGACTTCCACCAGCTTCCATATGACCAATTCTTAAGGTTGATGAGCTCGCACTCCAATCACCTCTAGTCCAACCAATTCTGAATGATTGTCTTGATCTTGGAGTATAAGTGCTATTCATATAGCTTACTAATGGATCACCAACATCTTCAGCATTTTTTAGATCAATCTGATTAGTGTTATAAATTGCAAATGAGAAGTCACCCAATGAATCAGTTACCCAATTATAACTAATTGAAGTATCAACACCTATAAACTCTTGACCAGCGATATTAACTGGAGTTTCAAGCAATGAAGTAATTGAACCTTCCGGAAGAACATTTACGTAACCATCAGCCCCAGTAAAGTCTTTACCACCTCTAATAATGGAAGCGTAAACTTGTTGACAGTATGATGATGGATAAGAAGGGAAATTACCAGCAACAGAAGAGTCACCAGCTTCAATCGCTCTACAAACAGCTTCGTCCCTTACGATAGTTCCAAGATCTTTTGTTGAAACTATATCACCAAGTAATACATGGAAAGCATCTAATGTTACAACCCATCTGTCAGCAGGCTCCCATACAAATCCAACTGAGTATGAGTCTCCTTCTTCTTCTTTCAGGTTAAGGTTACCTGTAGTAACACCATCAATGTTAATAATGCTATATCCAGGAGATGCTAAAGCACAACCCTCACCAACAGCTCCAAAGTCGCCAGATGCATAACATTGAGCAAAGTCAGTTTCACTTGTATAGAATCTTCTTTCACCAACAAATGAATATGGTAGATCAGGAGCTTTAAATGATTCAGACCATGACCCTCTGAATAAGAAATTCTCTACAGGTCTCCATTCAAATGATGCACCCATTGTTCTTCTGTCAACATTTACAACAGCATCATCATATTCATCTTGTCTTGTTGAAACATTAACAAGGAATTTTTCAGTAACTGGAATTGAGAATTCGATACCAAAAGCGGTTCTATCTCTTTCACCACCACCGTCAACTCCACCAACACCCCAAAGCAGTCCTGCTTTGTTTTTAGGATCTAATTGAACATCATATCCTTTTGTTTGCTCTTCATACACAGCAGCAAAAGCAAGCGGACCATATGGTAACTGCATTATGTCACCTGTTATAGAAGCTTGAAATAACTCAGAGAATGATGATGCTGGCTGAACATTATCAACTCTTAAAGCTTCAAGATCTTCAGATGATTGTGTTGATAAGTAGAAATCCCAGTTGTAACAGTTAGGCTGACTAAAGCTAGCTGAATAGGCATAATATCCATTAACATCATCCACTTCACCATTTGATGGATCTCCATCAATTAAATCGTTTGTGTCTAAAACACATGGATTACCCCATCCATCAACACCGCCTATATTATGTATTTTGTCATATAGAGCAGATGCAAGGAAATTTCTACCAGTTGAAACTGTGTCATAAGTATTATCAGTATATGAAACATCCCACTCCCAACCATTGGAAAGGAATCCTCTCATGCCAACATCCATAGTGGTTGTTTCTTCTTCATAACTTGAGCCTCTAACAGCGTTAGTAAAGATTTTTTGAATTCTGTAATCCATCATTGAGTATCCTGCTCCAGCATTTGGTTGACCCTCAGGAACAGTACCGTTCTGTGTATACTGTGTACCATAAGCTTGCGGTCCAGCAACCCAAACAAATGGAGTAAACAAGTTATCTAATGTACCTTCTGTATCAGTTTCTAGATGTACAACTTTGGCATATAACTCAACGTTATCATTTAATTGATATGTACCAGATAAAAATGCAGAAGTTCTTGTTCTTTCATTTGTTAAAGTACCATTAGAACTCATATCAAATCCACAATAAGATCCGTAAAATGAACTGGCATATGAGCTATGCATTTCTGGTGAAGCTAGTGTGTATCCCGGATCTGCGTCTTCACAAGTTGAGTCAACCGGTAGTCCTGTTGTCATATCTAGCAATGTGCTAATTGACCCCGCTCCTGGATGAATATGAAGTGGATAATAATACTGATCTCTAATAAGCAACCCTCTTGATAATAATGGCACGCTACGACTTGAGTCTTCCCAAGAATCATGCTCACTTCTACTTTTAATAGGAATTGGCTGTTCATCTCTATACTCTAATGCGTATGTGTATGAGAGTTTATCTGTGAAACCGCCTCCAGCAAATTCAAAGTTAACTGTTTCACCACCAGTTCCTTGTCCGACACCACCGCCAACAACAGCTCTAAAAGTTTTATCTTCAAGGCCATCTACAAGAATAATATTAACAACACCTGCAACAGCATCTGATCCATAAATAGATGACGCTCCTGATGTTAGAACTTCGATTCTATCAACAGCTGCTAATGGTATTGATGCATAGTTAAATGAAGCTGACTCACCATTATATGGGAAGGGATAATCAGCAGTTCTTTTTCCGTTAACTAATACAAGAGTTCTACCAGGGCCAAAATCTCTTAAATTAACTGATTGAAGAGCTTTGTTGAAACCTGCTTGAAAGTTCTCACCGTTCACGCTACCAGTATTTTGAGTTAAATTACTAACAGCATCATAGACAGTTTGGAAACCTTGTGATTCAAAGTCTGCTCTTGTAATTGTAATTAAAGGAGTAGCGCCTTCAACGGCTGTTCTTTTAATCCTAGAACCAGTAACACTAACTCTTCCTAATTCTTGCACACCTTCTTCAGATGAGTTTGAATCTTGAGATACTGATGCCTCTGTAACAACTTGCTCCTCAGCTGCTTGAGCTTCGACAGCAGAATTTGTTACTTCTGGTTCAGAAGATACTTCCTCTCCAGGGTTGTCTGCGTATAGTGTGCCAAATGACAATATAGCAGTAAGAAAATAAATATTTTTGTTTAACATAATAAATCCCCTTTATTAAATGTTTAATTATGTTTATTGATAATACAATAAATAGGCGCATTTATGCGCAACTTACTAGCAAAGAATACCTACATACCTATTCTTTGTAAATACTTTAGTATTCTTTATTTAAGTGTAAAAAAAAACGTATTTTTTATCATTTTTATAGAATGTAAAGCATGCTTGACATATAATGTTTTTCTTATATAGATTCATTATAAGAGTAAGTTATGATTATATAATCTATGTTTTATAACAATATCTAAAAAAGGTGTAATTTATGCAGAGTCAATTTTTTAATAAACTTTCAAATTCTAGCTTCCTGGCTTTAATACTAATATTTTCATACTCACCTTCTGTTGTTAAAGCAGAAGATAGCTCTCTTATACCAATTGAAAAGCTTGTTTGTTATGGTAAAGGCACTTATCAGGCTTTATCACCCTCAGGCGAATATTATGCAGCCATGGTTCCTGTTGATAAAAATGTTTGTGATATTAAAGATGAAACAGACCAAGAAGCTATGTCTACTAAAAGAGTTCTGGTTGTAACTGATCTTGCAACAATGACACCAAAAGTTATTTCAGGAACAACAGCTGGATCAGCTGTAAGTAGTTTTAGTTGGCTAAACGATAAAACACTTTTGGTATCAAGAGATGGCAGAGCTAGTTTAGACTCTGCAAGTTTATATACGATTGATAGAGACGGCACTAACACCAAGCTTCTTATAAAAGCGAAATCATTCACAAATAAACCAGGGCTTCAAGTTCCAAGTCTATATGCTATTTATCCTAAATTCCCTAATAAAATTCTTATTACAATAAACAGAAATAGTAATTTTAGAGAATTTAGAGATTTATATTGGCTAGACATAAATACTAAAAAAACTGAATTAGTTGGAAGAGTTCCCAATATAAAAGATGAAGCAGTTACAAATTGGTTGCTTGATTGGAATGGCGAACCCAAAGGCTTTAGTACTTTTGTTATGGAAGGTCCAGATATGGGTGTTGTGACATCATTCTATAAATATAATACTAATGGAAATCATAAAAAGATTGCTAGCTGTAGACATCAGGAGGCATGCTTTACACCGGTAGGTTTCGATATTGACAATAAAACTATTCTGGGAGTTGGCCAAGCCGTCAAAAAAGATGGATCAATTTTAAATGAAACAGATACAAATGCTTTATGGGCTATGGATTATGATTCAGAAGAGTATGTTGAGATGATCTATCATGATCCTAACTTTGATGTATCCAGCCCTCTTCAAGGAGACTACACATTAAATTTATGGTTTGATGAAACAGGTGATGGCTTGTTTGGGTTTTCATATGTAGCTGATAAACCAGTTGATGTTTTTTTCGATGGTTATTTTCAGTCAGTTGTTAAATCATTAGAAGCAGCATTTCCGGGTCAAAGGGTCAGGCTTTCAGACTGGAGCAAAGATTTAACCAAATTTTTAGTTTCTGTGGGCAGTGATACAAATCCTGGAGAGTCATATATGTTTGATGTATCAAAAGGATCTTTAGCTTTGATTGCTGATTATGCTCCATGGCTAAAAGATTATCAGCTTGCAAAGATGGAGCCTTTTACATATACAGCTCGTGATGGTCTAAAGCTTCATGGTTATATCACCCTTCCAGCAAATTATAAGAAAGGAACTAAAATTCCATTTATCCTTCATCCTCATGGCGGACCTAATGCAAGAGATCGTTGGGGTTACAACCCTGAAGTTCAATTTTATGCATCAAGAGGATATGGCGTCATCCAACCAAATTATCGTGGTTCAACTGGTCATGGAAGAAAGGAAATGATTCTGGCCAATCACCAAATGGGTAAAACCATGCAAACTGACAAGTATGATGCTTTGATGTGGGCAAATGAGCAAGGTTATGTAGATATGGATAATGTTTGTATTTCAGGTGCTAGTTATGGCGGTTATGCTGCTATGCAGGCTGCTACTAAAAATCCAAACATGTTTAAATGTATTATTACTTACGTTGGTACTTTTGACTTAACCTCAATGGACTTAAGAGGTCTAATGTGGAGTAAAGCTGGATTGCCTATGGAGTATATTGAGAAAGGAAATCCAGATATTCCTGAAGATTACAAAAATCTTTATGAAAATAGCCCAATTTTCCATGTTGAAAATGTTGATGATCCTATTTTGATAATTACCGGAAGAAGAGATCGACAGGTCAGGTATCAAGAAACTGTTGATATGGTAGATAAATTAAAAAGGTTCAATAAAGAATATGAGTACATAATTAAAGGTGATGAAGGTCATGGCTTTAGAAGCGAGGTGGCTAATTTAGAACTTTATAAAGATTATGAAGAGTTCTTATCCAAACATTTAACTAAAAACTAGATATAGAAGTCTGTGTTTGACCCAGTATGAGGGCATGAATATCACTTGTGCCCTCGTAAGTATTTACAGCCTCTAAGTTCATACAATGCCTGATAACATGATACTCATCGGCTATACCGTTACCACCAAAAATATCTCTAGCTGATCTCGCAATATCAAGTCCTTTTTGACAATTATTTCTTTTAACTAGCGAAATCATCTCTGGTTTCATTTTGCCTTCATCAATTAATCTCCCTACCCTCAAAACTGATTGCAATCCAAGCGTAATTTCACTTTGCATATCTGCAAGCTTCTTTTGAATCAGTTGCTTTGAAGCGAGAGGTTTTCCGAACTGTACTCTATCAAGAGTGTATTCAAGGCTAGCATTCCAACAAAATTCAGCAGCCCCTAATGACCCCCAAGCAATTCCATACCTTGCCATATTTAAACAAGAAAAAGGACCTCTAAAACTTTGAACTTCAGGCAGCAACTTATCTTCAGATACAAAAACATCATCTAAAAAAATTTGTCCAGTTACCGAAGCTCTTAATGAAAACTTACCCTCAAGTGTTGGTGTTGTTAAACCTTTTGAATCTCTGTCAACTATAAAACCTCTTAAAACTCCCTGTTCATCTTTTGCCCATATTATAAGAACGTCAGCAATGGGTGAATTGGTAATCCATGTCTTAGAACCATTTAATACATAACCATCATCAGTTTTTTTTGCATTTGTTTTCATGGATGATGGATCAGAACCAGCATCGGGTTCTGTTAAACCAAAACAACCAATGATATTACCTTTAGCCATTTCAGGAAGATAGTGTTCCTTTTGCTCTTCGGACCCAAATTGATAAATTGCATACATTGCTAACGAGGTCTGAACACTATAAAGAGATCTATAGCTTGAATCTACTCTCTCTATTTCTCTGGCAATTATGCCGTATGAAACATAATTAACGCCGGCACAACCATATCCAGTTATCGGCGCACCCAGGAAACCCATTTCTCCCATCTCTTTGTATATATTTTTATCAAATGTTTCGTTTCTATTTGCCTCAAGAATTCTTGGCATCAATTCTGACTGACAATAATCGCGAGCAGAATTCTGAATGCTTAACTCTTCTTCAGATAATTGTTGATCAAATAATAAAATATCTTGTGTTTTCATATTTCTTATAACCCCTCGATTCTAATAATACCAAACCTTGGTGAAGAATATACAAAAGAGTTTTTTTGCAACTCTGAGGTAACAATTTTTATCATCTGGTTGCTGTTACCACATATCACTATAAGTGGTAATTCTTTTTGGTGTTGAAGTGCAAAATCTAAAACAATCATTGGCACATCAAAATGCCTTTCACCATGGAGATCTAGATGCGTAATACCCCTTTCTTGAAAAACATTCATGCACTATTATGTCTTAGTTAAAATTTAAATAAAAATTTATGGCAAAACTTCATTTTTTTTACTCAACAATGAATGCAGGCAAATCGACTTCACTCTTGCAATCAAATCATAACTATAAAGAGCATGGTTTAGATACCATGATTTTTTTGCCTAATGAAACCAGTAAAATGTCTAAAGGTCAGATTGTTTCTCGAATTGGTTTAAAAGCTAAAGCAGTCATTACTAATGAAGGTTTCAACTTTATTAATTTTATTAAAGAAAATAAAACAGAAAATTTGAGTTGTATTCTTATAGATGAAGCACAGTTTTTAACTAAAGACCAAGTAAGGCAGCTTGGGCATGTCGCAGACAGACTAAACTATCCTGTAATGTGCTATGGAATTAGAACCGATTTTAGAGGTGAGTTATTTGAGGGCAGCTCAGAGCTATTGGCATTGGCAGATAATTTAATTGAATTAAAAACCATTTGTTCTTTGTGTAGCAGAAAAGCAACTATGGTTGTAAGAAAAGACCATAATGGAAGAGTTCTAACAGAGGGATCTAAAGTTGTAGTTGGGGGTAATGATATCTATATGCCCGTATGTAGAAAACACTTCAGAAAATTAACAAAATTAATTTAAGTATGGAATATAACAACACACAATTTTTATTAGTTAAAAGACCGGTGGGAATGCCGAGTAATGAATGCTGGGAAATAAATCATCAACAAATTACAAGTTTAGAAAAAAATGAAATTTTAATTGAGGTAAAGTATCTCTCAATTGATCCATATATGAGAGGAAGGATGAATGAAGGGGTCTCATATGCTGCCCCTACAAAATTAGGCGAGCCTATGACTGGTGAAACTGCCGGTGTTGTAGTTGAGAGTAATTCCAATTTATATAAAGTTGGTGACAGGGTATGTGCGCATAAAGGATGGCAAACATACATAAAAGCTAAAGATACTGATTTAGCTTTAATTAAAGTCCCTAATAACTCTCATTCATTATCTTTATATCTAGGTACTTTAGGAATGCCAGGAAGAACAGCTTATTTTGGTTTAGATAGAGTTGCTAAACCAAAGAATAATGACACCCTTGTAGTATCGGCTGCATCAGGCGCAGTTGGATCAGTTGTTGGTCAACTTGGAAAGATTTATGGGTGCAGGGTAATAGGTATTGCCGGTGGTCCTGAAAAATGCTCCTATGTAAAAAATATTCTCAATTTTGATGAATGCATCGACTATAAATCAGGCAATTTAGAAAATGATCTTATGAATAGTTGCAAAAACGGAATTGATATTTACTTTGAGAATGTTGGTGGAGCTGTAACCCGAGCAATTGCTCCACTTCTTAATGATCAGGCAAGGGTTCCAGTTTGTGGTTTTATATCTCAATATAATGAAAAAGATATGCTTTCTGCGGAAACGCCTTTTCATGTTCTTGGTAAGTTAAAACCAAAACCTAAACATAGATTTTTTGTTGTTCATGAATGGGTGGATGAGTTTGAAAAAGCAACTAACGAGTTGTCTTTAATGGTTTCAAATAAACAAATTTTATACAAAGAGACAATAACAAAAGGCTTTGAAAATGCACCTCAGGCATTAAGAGATGTTTTGACAGGAAAGAACTTTGGAAAGCAGATTATAGAAATCTAAAGATGTATCTTTCCATTTAAGTACTCTACTGCCTTGCCGCCAATAAGAACTCTATCACCCTTGTCTTCGCAAAATAATACACCTCCTCTTTCAGATAATTGTTGGGCCACTAACGATGTTTTATTTAATTTTTTTGACCAATATGGGATTAATGTTGTGTGAGCTGAACCTGTAACTGGATCTTCATTTACTCCAGCCGATGGTGCGAAAAACCTAGACACAAAGTCACAATTATCTCCATCTGATGATACTATAAGACCTCTGGCACTCAGGTTATTTAATAACTCTAAATTAATATTTAGATTCTTAATATCTTTTTCAGATTCTACTATTGCTAAAACATCATCTCTACCCTTATATAGATCAATTACTTTTGTATTTGTTATCTCTTCAATCAATTTATCATCATCATATTGATTCAATGAATCTTTAGGGAAATCTAATATCAATAAATCATCTTTTTTAGAAACTTTTAAAACTCCATTTTTTAACGATTGGACTTCAAATTGAGTACTTTCTTGATTTATGTATTTAAAGTAAATAAATGCAGAAGCAAGCGTTGCATGACCACATAGGTCTATTTCACAAAGAGGAGCAAACCATCTTATATGATAATTCCCGCTATCATTTCTTATAAATGCAGTCTCAGATAGATTGTTTTCTGCAGCAATTTTCTGCATTAAATTTTCATCATTAATATCAGAAAATATTACTGCAGCAGGATTCCCCGAAAAAAGCTTATCGGTAAAAGCATCTACATAATAAATTGGAACACTCATAGCTTATGCTAATAATGCTTCTTTGACTCCCTCATGAACAACTTGTGAATTTTTTATATTCAAGCCATTTTCTAAATGCTTATTTTCATTTAGAGCTTTTTCAACACCTTTATTGGCTAGCTCTAAAATATAAGGAAGAGTTGCCTTATTTAATGCTTGAGTTGCAGTTAAAGGGACTGCTCCAGGCATATTGGTTACACAATAGTGAATAATGCCATTCTGCTCATATGTTGGATTGTCATGTGTTGTGGGCTTACTTGATTCAAAACATCCACCTTGGTCAATTGAAATATCAACCATAACCGCACCGGGTTTCATCTTTTCAAGCATAGAATTTTTAACAACCTTTGGTGCTTGTTTGCCAATAACATATACAGCACCAATTACTAAATCAGACTCTTTAATGGCCTCTTCGATGGAGGATTCAGTTGATAAAATATATTCAACATTAGAATCTCCATGAATAGCACGAAGTTCATCTAACCTTTTTTGGGATAAATCAATGATTTTAAGATAGGCTTTGTTATTTATTGCTTTTTCAATAGCGGTTGTTCCTGCTACTCCTGCACCAATGACTGTAACTACTCTTCTCTCAACATCATCCATAGCCCCTATCAAGGTTCCCATTCCTTTATTCGGTTTTAATAGATGATAAGAGCCTACAACAACACTTAATTGGCCTGCAATTGAACTCATAGGAGAAAGTAACGGCATACCGCCATCATCTGCTGTAACTGTTTCAAGTGCTATTCCAGTAATGCCAGTAGATGCAAGCTCCATACCAGTTTTAGGATCACCAGCCAAATGTAAATATGCAAAAACAGTATGCTTGTCATTTAAATAACCAAACTCCTCAGGCACAGGCTCTTTTACCTTTACTATCAACTCAGAACTCTTATAAAGCTCTTCAGCTGTTTTGATAATAGTTGCACCTACTTTTTCATATTGCTCATTACTAAAGCCTATTTCAGTACCAGCATTTTTTTGAATAAATACTTCATGGTTATTTTTAATGAGCTCACTTACTGACTCAGGTGTAAGTCCAACTCTATACTCATTATTTTTGATTTCTTTAGGTACGCCTATTTTCATGTAAAAATTATACACTTTTATTTTAGGAAAATAGAGATTTATAAAATGGTGATCTAGAGTTCTATACTATAGAAGTCTTCAACAGTTTTATGAGCTACTTCTTGAAGAAAAGCTTTATCGGTATTACTTATTTCATCATAGTAGTTATAGCTTATTGATAAGGGTGATTGATGCGTAATACTTGCAAAAACTACACAAGCGGCTAAATATGTTCCTAGTAAACTTGGATGACTTCCATCAAATGGTTTATGTAACTTAATACCTGGTTTTACTTTATACGCATTTTCAAATGCTATACCAACGGGTATAACTAAAGCGTTGTTTTCGTTGCCAGCGTCGATATACATTTTTTTAATATCTTCAATCATTCTAGGGTTTGTATTCTTATGTGGCTCCACATATGCATGAATCATATATAAAGCGGCTTCCGCACCTGATTTTTGAATTGTATTAATAACATCTTTAGCGGTATCAGCAAAAATCTTTCTTTCAGAAGCAGTATCAGTCTCCCCGCTACCTCCTTGAAAAATAACAAGTTGGAAGGGTTTTTCAGCTCCAAGGTTTTTATGCTCGATTGGATAATTAATATTGTGATGCCATGATCGTGAGCCACTTATTGATACTAACTTGTAATTACTTGTATCGATTTCATTTGCATAGAACTCTTCGAGCATACGCCTAACATGATTATGCAGACTATCATTGTAATAAAGATAACTATTACCGATATATAAAACTCTCTCAGGGTTTTTATTTTTTAAACCAGTTAGTTGAACTTCAGAAGAAAACAAAAAATTAGAAAAAATGAAAATAGATAGTAATATATATTTCATAAAAAAATTTTAACTGAAAAAATAATATAGGTCATA